>Ga0114997_10001360_pt1 | contig 20319 bp, 16 predicted proteins | sample ArcticOcean_MG_C_2_FD_87045 | JGI IMG/M metagenome (GOLD analysis project Ga0114997, IMG submission 87045) | Marine microbial communities from western Arctic Ocean - ArcticOcean_MG_CB4_136 | ecosystem: Environmental > Aquatic > Marine > Oceanic | place: Arctic Ocean: Canada Basin | collected...
AAAACTCTGTTCTGAATTAAAACACCTCTTAGGCATTGACATCCCGGTCAAAGCTACCTGTAACCGAGTGGCTCAAAAGGATGGCCACTTGGTATTTGTAAAAGCAAAATTCAGAGATAAAATAACTCTCAAACAAATCAAAAAAGAGATGTCTATTGCAAATTTAAACCTACCATCATCTCCAACAAAATTAATAAAAATAATCGATGAATGTCCATCCAGAGAAAAAGATTTGTGGGCAGGTGGCGGAATGACGACAACCATAGGTGATATTTCAATATCTGAAAATGTAGTTAGTTTCAGCGCTCTGTCCCATAATACGGTAAGAGGGGCCGCTGGCGGTTTGATTTTATTAGCAGAATTCGCGGCCCAAAAAGCCTACATCACCAAATAGTGGAGCCTATTGAGCAGGGACTGGTGGTCGTATGGGCGTCACAGCAATGATTCCGGACATGACGTTCAAACAATTATACGATGAAGCCGGAAAACGCTGGGGAAATATTTGGGACCCCAATGCTGCAAGGCTTCAAATCATGCTTTTACTACCACGAAAGCAAAGAAAATTGCTCGAATTGCATGGCGATATGATCGACCACGGTCAACCAGTAATGGGAATTTTCAACCGGCCGCGCGCTCAAATCGATTTATTGGAAGGCCAAGGATTCGACCACCGTAGTGCATCCTTCCAATTCGTTGACTTAGCCAGCGCTGACCTCGGCCCTTGGATGCAACAATTGGTAACTCAAGAGGGCTGGTTGCGCAGTACTATCGAAATCGCACCAGTTCCATTTTCGATGGACGTACCAAATCAACGACCATTTGAAAATATCACAATCCTGTGTTTTAGGCATCCTGATTTACCCTCTTTAGCAACCTACCACCTGCCATATCCAATCACAGCAGTAAACGGCAAAGCATTCGTATCATTGCCACGCCGTCAAGCCGCGGAATTAGCCCGCCAACAGGCGGAAATACTTGGAATCGGACTCGCAAAGGCCGAACCGGAAGTAGTAGCGGTCCCACAAGTTGAACCAAAACCAATCATTGAACCAAAATCAATCATTGAACCAAAATCAATCATCGAACCAAAAATGGAAACCGAAGCGGCTTTCATCGCTCAAATGGTCCCAGATTTGCCGGTTGCACTACCTAGCCAACCAGAGGTTATCGAAAATGACGAGAGCATTCCCTTACCCGAGGCTGAGCCGGAGGTCGATGATTCACCACCGATCGGAAAAGAATTCAAAGCCATCGTTCAGGAATTATTGGACGAAGGGGTTGACCCATCGGATATGATGTCTGATGCGAGATTGGCTGATGTGCAAGAGAGAGCGATGGCGATCGGTTTTGAGACATGGCCAGTATTCATGCAAATGGTCACTTAAATCAGAAAGGTTTCAATAGAGGATAATAGGTGGTTGTGTCATGGCATTCTGTGTAAATTGTGGTCAGATGCAAGCCGATGGTACCCGATTCTGTCGATTCTGTGGCGGCCAACAACCCGGAGACCAACTCATCGCTCGACTTCGAATGGAAGCCGAAGCGATAAGGTATCAAGTTCAGCAAGTGCAAGCACAACAAATTCAGTACCAACAACAGCAGCGTGGCTGGTGAGATAAATGCGATTGCGCCACTTGGCAATCGCTTTGAGCAAATTGCCTCGTCATCCCTGTAATTCGGTCGAATTGGAACAATATCAAACCGAAGGCGATTTAGCAGCCAAGTGGTTAATGCTGATCGATGAAATCGATGGACTCAAAGGAAAGACCGTCCTTGATCTTGGTGCCGGAAATGGGATTTTGGGTCATGGTGCACAAATTCTTGGAGCCGATGTAATCTTTGTAGAATGCGCTGAAGATGCTGCATTATTATGTCAAAACTTAGGCCAAACAATCGTTGGAAAGGTCGGAGAAGTCGAATTGCCCAATGTCGATATAGTGATTACCAATCCCCCCTGGGGAGTTCAAACAAAAGGAGCAGATCGAATATTTTTTGAAACCGCTTTAGAGGTTGCTCCCGTTTTACATATCATGCATAATGCCAATGCGAAACATCTCCCAGAAGGAACAAAAATCTTGGATGCGGAGTTCAGAATGCCTGCAACTTATGGCCATCATACCAGCCGAACCGGCACGACATCCATCACCTGTTGGCGTATCGAAAGATGAGCGGGGTTCAAAGGTAATGAGCCCCCGGCCTCAACTATCCCATTCCCGTTACCCACCCGGGTAACACCCCCCTAAAACGATCGTGAAATTATGACAACTATCATCACTCCAGGCAATGTAATAGGTGCTGCAGACAAATTTGAAGCCGGAGACGGCGTAATGCAACAAAACGATGACCTAATCGCATTGGTCACCGGAACTTTAGTTGACAACGAGGGTAAATTATCTATCGAAAGTTATACTGATTTACTAGAGGTAGAGGTCGGTGATTACGTCATTGGAGAAGTTGTAAAACTATACGAAAAATCTAGCGAAATTCAGATCTTAAGCGTTGAAGGCAAAGCTAACCGTTCAATCGAGGCAAGCCAATTATTCGCACAATTACACGTTACTAAAATCACCGATAGATTCCTCCATCATTGTGCTGATGGCTTAAGACGCCGAGATATTGTCCGAGCAAAGGTAATCGATGCTGGTAGTGTTCTGCGAGTCGATATGAGAGAAGAAGATATTTGTGGCATACTATGGGCGCTTTGTCCACCGTGTGGCGATTTATTCACCGCTGACCAAGATGGCGACTGGAATGTGCTCTGTCCAACTTGTGATACTCGCTCCTTCCGTGCTCTTGCCGATGATTTCGGCGGCGCAAGTGGTAATGCAGCACTCAACGGTGCAGGTAAGCGCTGGGGTGGTGCAGCAGAAGCATTATTCGCCAAAGGAAGTGCTGGTCGTGCAACATTCATCGCCGAGGATATCCGCGAGGATGGCCGAGAGCGTGAATATTTCAAATTCGAAGGCGAAGGTGGTCAAAGCGGTGGCCGAGAACGACGTCAAAAAGCCGCACCTGGCTGCAGATTATTCATCGGTGGAATCAGTCGTGACCTCGAGGATGAAGAGTTAAAAGATAAATTCAAGGACCATGGTAAGATCACCGATTTTGCCTTGATGAAGGATGAAAATGGCAATAGCCGTGGATTCGGATTCATTACATTCGCTAAGAAGGAAATGGCTGATGCGGCGATTGCGGCTCTGAATGGTCAGAGAATCAAAGGACGCCCTCTTGGCGTTCGAGATGCCGATGCTCCAAAAGAGGACAAACCTCGTCAAAAAAGGCCTGATGGTGCAAGAATCTATGTTGGCAATATCCCATTCAAGGCGACTGAAGACGAATTAGCAGCATTGTTTAGAGATGATTGTGAAAGTGTTCACGCTGAATGGGCGACCGATAAAAGCGGTCGAAAGAAAGCCTTCGCTTTCGTCACCGTAAAACCAGAATCGGCAGCCGAAGCGGTTGCTGCAAAGTTGAATGGTTATGAGATGATGGGACGAACCATCAAGGTCGAGGTTTCAAAGCCTCGAGATCAAAATCAAAGAAATCAAAGGTCTGGGCCAGAGGGTGGAAAATCCCAAAGGGAACTCAGAGCACAGGCTGAAGAAGAGGAAGATTCTAAGAAGAAGCCTCGTCGCCACAAAAAGAATTGAGGTCTATTGAGATGGTTGAGTCGGGAGACCCCTCCTGGTTGGTTATCGACGGCTATGAAGATGAGCCTGCAGCCTTTGGTGTTCCACCTTATATCGGATTCCATATCCGCTACATCTGTGGGGTTTTAGAACAACAAAAAATCCCATATTCTTACCAAACCATCGATGGTTTTAGGCTCGATCCTAAGAGTTTAGAAAACCGATTGGGCATTATTATTTTAGCAGGTGCAATCGTCCCCGGAAAGTACCTTCGAGGCGCACCGATATCATTCAATGAAACCAAGAAAATCATCGCTTCGGTCGGCGGAGAAACCCCGGTCTTGTGCGGTGGTTGGGCCATCCGAGGTTGGCGTCAACAAGGGTGGAATCCACTAAAGAAAAATCTCTTTTTAGCTGTGCAAGATATCGATGCAACCCTTGCTCATTTCTTGAAAACTAATTCATGGAAACATCAACGAAGAAATGCTGAACAATGGACCGCCTGGGCTCATGCTGGCGCAGATTCATTGGCGGTAAAACACAATCCTGATCTCAATGGTCCCCTCACTTACGAAGTTGAGGTTTACCAAGGATGTGTCCGATTCAAACGCGGTTGCAAATTTTGTATCGAGCCAAAAAAGGGTGTGCCGATTTGGCGTTCGCCTGAAGATATCATCGAAGAGGTGAAAATCGCCCATGATAATGGGGTTGAGCATATCAGATTGGGCGGGATGACCGATACCTACACCTACATGGCTGAAGGAGTAAATGAAATGGAATATCCTCGACCAAATCCAGAACCAATCGCAAGATTACTGCATGGATTAAGAGAGGATGACAGATTGAAAATTCTTCATACCGATAATGGCAACCCCTCCATTATCGCTGAGCACATTGAAGAATCCGAACAGATTACTAAAACCCTCATAGAAACTCTATCGGATGGAGCGGTTTTATCGTTTGGCCTCGAGAGTGCAGATCCTACTGTCCACAAAGAAAACTGGTTAAATTGTAATTCTAAACAATTGAAAACCGCGATTGCCTTGATTAATAAATACGGGCGCCAAAAAGGGGAAAGAGGCTTGCCAAGACTATTACCAGGTCTAAATTTCATCGCTGGATTAAACGGTGAAACCTCGCAAACATACCGGTTGAACCTCGAATTATTAAGGCAGATAAAAGCCGAAAAATTGATGATTCGCAGAGTGAATATTCGTCAAGTCGAAGGAGAAGGATTTCAGAATATCGATGAATCCGAATTTAAAAAATTCAAGAACTCTGTTAGAGAGGAATTCGATGGACCATTGCTCGAAGAGATGTTACCAACCGGAACAATCCTCAAAGATGTATGGTGGGAATCTCATGACGGTAGAACGAGGTTGCCTCGCCACCTTGAACCGACAGCTCGTGCTCCCGAAATCCATGGTAAGGCCGGGATTACCTTTGGTCGACAGATCGGGGCTTATCCAATCTTGGTCGGAATGAATTATCTTGCTCCTTTGGAATCAGAATCTGATATTGTCATCACCGGCCACGGTGCTCGGTCGATCACCGGGTTAGAGTTAGGTCACGATATTGAGACCATTACCGAGAAGCAATTGGCTGCAATCCCTGGTATCGGGCCAAAGGGTGCTTGGAAACTTATTTCATCTCGAGCAAAATCTCGTTCTAAGGGTAAACCAATTGGTAATATCGATGATTGGTTCAATTCAATAGATGCAATAATACCTCAATTTATCGAAGATTATCCGATTTTTAATTAATCGGTCGTTTTTTCATCACCTAACTCGCCAACCCAATTATGGGGATTGTCGAAGTCGCAAAAAAACTCTCGAACAGGTGTGACCAAATCGCCCCAAAGATCATCGCTCAAACCCAAGTCGAATATGTGACTAACCCGCTAAGTTACGCTTGGCAATATCATGAATCCTATCTCAGCCAATACTCTGGTCTTGGCGCTAAAACCCTCTTGCTCGGAATGAATCCAGGACCATATGGTATGGCTCAATGTGGTGTTCCTTTTGGAGCTACAGATATTGCCAGAGATTTCCTTTCGATAACCGGGGAAATTTGCGATCCGATCGGCCGACACCCAAAACGGCCGATTGAAGGATTAGAATTTTCTCGGCAAGAGGTAAGTGGGACCAGATTGTGGGGATTGTTAAAGCAAATTTGGAAAACCCCTCAACAAATTCATGAAAATGTATTCTTGGTCAACCATTGCCCACTACTCATGCTCGGTGGTAGCGGGAAAAATATCACTCCAGATAATATCTCAGGCTCAGCAAAACAAGAATTATTGGAGATTTGCGACCAGCATTTAATCGAGGTGGTGGAGTCATTAGCCATTGAGAGGATAGTCGGCATTGGAAAATATGCCGAAAAAAGAGCAAAACTCGCCTTACCCAAGCACGATATCGAAATCACAACTTGTTGGCATCCTTCACCGGCATCTCCGCTTGCAAATCGCAACGATGGTGCTGATTGGAGAGGTCAAGTAAAATCGGTTTTGCTGGGAGAGGATTGATAATCAGAAGAGACTCTCACTTCTACCATGGCACAACAAGAGATGGCGTGGCCGCGCCAGCCGGAAGACAGACAATGGAAAATACCTGAAGATGACGACCCTCGTACATTGTACCAAATGTTGATGGTTAGCGTCGACAGATTCGCAGATTCGGATTGCTTTGGTTTCATCCCCGCTCCGGGAATGAAAAGAATCCACATATCATACCGAGAATTCGGTGAATTGACAACCTCTGTCGCAAAAAGTTTGAGAGATATCGGGGTCGAAAAGGGCGATCGTGTCGCATTGATCGTCGACAATTCGGTCGAGTGGGCCGCAACTGCATTTGGAGCAAACGCCCTCGGAGCCGGATATACTGCAATGTATACTCACCAACATGCTAAAGATTGGGAATTTATCTTAGAAGATTCGACTCCGAAGGTTGTTTTAATAGCTGATACTGGGATCTTGGACAAGATGGTTGCCGGACTACAAGATGATGCTTGGCCTTCAGCAGGAGTGATTTTACTTGGCAATGATGAGCCAAATGAATTACCACCAGAAGGAGTAAAAATCCACCGCTGGAGTGAATTTGTTGCAGCAGGCCGAAAAGCAGAAGATTTGGCTGAAATAGCCGATGACCATACCGCATTATCAACTCTCATTTACACATCTGGAACAACTGGAAACCCTAAGGGTGTTATTCTAAGCAATTGGAATACAATTTCCAATGTTCTTTGTGTTCAAGGGGTTTTCGAATTATATCCGGGTGATAAGAACGCGGCATTCTTACCATGGGCCCATTCATTCGGGTCTACTTTCGATCTACACTGGATGATCAGAATGGGAGTACACATCAATCTGATTTCCGATCTAACGAAAATTGCCGATGAATGTATAGAGATCAAACCCGCTGCCCTGTTGGCGGTTCCAAGGGTTTGGTCGAAGTTTTACGACCGAGTCAATAGCCAATTTGAAGGTTCACCAGTCAAAAGACTACTTTCAAAGAAAGCAAAAAAGCACGCGGCAAAAAGAATCGCAAAATCTGGCATTCAATGTGACTCGGTTCCTCCTAGTGGCTTTTTCGACAAATTTTACGACAAGATTTTGTGGTCCAAAGTCCGAGCAAGATTCGGTGGTAATATCAGATTTTGTATGTCTGGTGCTGCTGCTCTTTCGCCAGAGGTCGCAGGTTTCGTCCAAATGGTCGGATTCAGTTGTTACGAAGGCTATGGTTTGACCGAAACCTCACCATTGGTCTCAGCCAATGGATGGATGGGCAAGGGTGGCTCTCGTCTAAATAGCGTCGGCCGACCGGTCAACGGTGTTACCGTAACCATCGATAAGGATGCTTGGGATGACCCTGAATCACCCGATGAAGGCGAGGTAATAGTCCATGGCCCAAACATCATGGGTGGTTATTGGAACCTACCTGAGGCAACTGCAGAAGTGATGACCGCTGATGGTGGATTCAGAACAGGCGATCTTGGAAAAATGGTCGATGGATATCTATCGATTACCGGTCGGGTCAAAAGCCAATTCAAATTGGAAAATGGCAAATATGTATCCCCCGCTCCTCTGGAAGAGAACCTCAAATTGAGTCCTCTGGTAGAACAAGCGGTACTCGATGGTCGAAACTTGGCTAATACTTTCTTAATCGTCCATCCAAATCTCAGAGGATTGAGGTCCGAGTTAACCAAAGCAGGTGTAAACGCACCAGATTCTGATGCGGATTTGTGCAATGACTCGAAGGTAAAAGAATGGCTTTTGGCAAACCTAGCTAAGAATAATATGGTCGAACCAAAGTGGAAGAGATACGAAGTTGCTCGAAGTATAATTCTAGACCCGGTTGAGTGGTCGGTAGATAACGATATGATGACACCTTCACTCAAGGTAAAACTTCGTAATTTACTAACTCATCATGAAGATGCGGTCAAAGCGATTTGATTATTCTAAAGTTGTAAAAGCACTAGTGGCTCTAGCCCTGGTTTTAGTAACGGTTTTACGATCTATGTTTTTCATAGCAGGGCAAGCTAAAAGGCAAACTAACATGCCTAATATAGCCCCAGCGGAAATAGATTGCCACAGAGGAATGCCGAGGGCGATGCTATTGCCAGCACCTGCAACAATCCCTATTACAAGGCCAATCCCGATGGGCTTTTCGGCAATTTGTAATATTGAGGTCGCCCGCCTATCATCATCCTTCTGTGGCTCTGTCATTTGCAAACGAGTCCACAAGGAGGTAAATAATACCTCCCCTTGCGCGATTCACGACCGATATCGTATGAATACCTGCTGGAATCAGGCATAAGGCTATTGATGACATCGGCAGTAATCATGTAGTCAATAGTTACGTTCGGGGCAATGGTTATATTGTAGTTTGTTTTACAAATAATCATGAACGCAATAAGAGCCTTCAATGTAATAACCCTCAGCCTAATTATGGTACTAGTCGGATGCTTCGGTGCTAGCGATGGAACTGTTTCAGCAGAAGAGAACGATGAACCGAATTCTCCACCAGTCCTTGATGGAACCTCCTATTTGCAGGATGTTGAATGTACGGCGGCCACTTGTTCAATCGATGTATATCATGCAGCTGTCGATCCAGATGGAGATTCTTTTGATCTCGGTTGGGACTTAGACCTTGATGGTGTTATCGATACACAATTAAATACAAATAGAGGAATCGAAACAATTCAAATTCCAACTGGGTATTTTGTCTCGGCAATAACCGACCAATACGTAGAATCTAGCCAAGGTGCTTGTGAAAATAGTCTTGCTATTGTCACAGAAACAACTTATACTTTAGCAAGTCAAATTACAACTATTGCCTTGTTGGCAGAAGATAGCAATGGTGCAACATCCGGATATTTACACACCGTAACCGGTGAAGAGACAATGACAAATACTTCACTTTCAAATATTGTTTCTTGTCAAAGCCTAGATCTTTTCACTTGGAACGACAACGATGCTAGTGGCACTATGGGCGACAGCACAGACGATGCACTGATTGAAGTCTCAATGGCTTCCGGCTCCGCTCTTGACTGGTCGCGTGTCAAGATAAGTATCTCTGTTGATGGCGGAACCCCACAGGTATGCAGCGATGAAGGGTCTTGCTCTTTCACTACTTTCGAAAGTGGAAATGACCAGGCTTGGGAAGCTGGAGAAGGTATTACGATTATGGAAAACGGACAAGACCTATGTAGTGGCGACGACGGCGGCTGTGAAGTTGTTGTAACCATCACCAAGAAAGGTATTGGTTCCGAAGCTGACAAGATTATCGGGACGGTTACCGGATACGCAGACTCTTTACAATGATGTCGTCAATAGTTCGACCGGTTGGTTGATGAATGGTTGGACATCGCCACGCATCATGTCGCGCGAGCTAATCAAGGTCGAGGCGGTTGACCGAGCCTTTGGAGCGGTCGATGTTTTGGAAAATATTAACTTGATTGTAAATCAAGGTGACCGCATCGGAATCGTCGGACATAACGGGGCTGGAAAGACCACTTTGCTCAATACTATTTCCCAGCAAAAGCAAGACACGGGCGATATTGACTTTGCTTCGGGTATTCGAATTGCTTACCTCACTCAGATTAGAGATATCGATGATAGTTCTACTATCGAAGAGGAATTGAGTCGAAAGGGGCGCCAATTCCAAGAGCTAGAGGACGAAATTACAGCCATTGAAACACGCATGGCAGACCCGGTATTTTACGACGGTAATTGGCAACCTGTTATGGAGAGATATTCCGAATTACAACAGATGCTGGGGGAATCCGGTGGATCTAATGTTGCTGGAATCGCCAAAGCGATTTTGGAAAAACTCGGTCTTGACAAGCATCCTATGGAAATGAAGGTCAACAAATTGAGCGGTGGCGAGCGCGCTAAGCTCGCTCTTGCTCGTCAATTGGTCGGACTTGCAGGTGTCGATGTCATCTTCCTCGACGAGCCTACAAATCACTTAGACATTCGGACTACTGAGTGGCTAGAGACTTTCATTACTGAATTCAAGGGTGCTCAACTAATAGTTTCTCACGATAGATATTTCTTAGACCAAGTTTGCAATCGAATCGTCGAAATAGATAATTTGCACAATTGGAATTACAAAGGGAATTATACCGATTTCATCGAACAAAAAAACAGTTTCTTAGGTGCTCTAGACGATCGCATTAAGAATACTGAGAAAAAGATCTCTCACACCCAATCAGCATTGCGATCGATGAAAAGTGCTAACAAATTCGACAAATCAATCTCTGCAAAACACAAGATGATCGAGAGAATGCAACAAGAGTTGAAAATCCTTCGATTGCGTAAACCAAAACAACGCAAGGGATTGCGTTTCAGCCTCAAAGCCGCAGATAAATCCAGCAATGATATCATTCAATTTCTCAATGCGTACAAGAGTTTTGAAGGCTTGAATAGGCTCCTTCTAAACAATCAAGATATGGAGATTCAGAAGGGAGACCGAATCGGAATTGTCGGTGGGAACGGTCAAGGAAAAACCACACTCCTCAAGTTGATTACCGGAGATGAAAAGATTGATTCTGGCAGTCGTGATTTAGCACCGGGATGTATTATTGGTTATTATCACCAAGATCACCGAACTTTGGACTTTAAATTAAATGCGGTCGAACAAGTGGAACTCCTGCGCCCAGATTTCAGTTATGGCGACATTCGGGCTGCCTTGGGTAGATTCCAATTTGCAAAAGAGCATGTAACAACTCCACTTGGCAAATTATCTGGTGGGGAAAGAGCAAGGGTTGCTCTGTTGAAATTACTTCTTGAAGAAAATAATTTATTATTGTTGGACGAGCCTACCAATCACTTGGATATGGACGCTAAAGAAACCCTTGAGGATGCATTGTCTGAATATGATGGTGGCATCGTTGCGGTGAGTCACGACCGCTGGTTTTTAGACCAAGTAGTGAATCAAATTTGGGAATTACAGGACGGTATCGTCACCAAATATTTCGGCAATTATACCGATTATATTCGCAAAAAGAAAGGCTTACCTGCTCTTGTTGATGGCGAAGAGCCAATAATGTGAAATTATTTTATTAGTGCTTTTGCGAGGAATGGAGGGATATCTTCCGCTACCATGCCTGGACCCAATTCATCTCCGGCTAATTTTCCGGCGACTCTCATTAGATAAACGGCTAACCTCGATGCAGCCCAAGGTGAGAGACCCAATGCTAGGAGCCCACCAATCGAACCTGCAAGCAGGTCGCCAGTCCCTCCCATCGCCATGCGCGGATTTCCGTCTTTGATGATCCCTCCGCGCCCTGCTGCACCGATTATGATATCTTCTGGGCCGGTGCGAATTACAACTCTTGATTCGCCAGAACCAATCAATAATTCCGGAATAGAATCGATATCTCCAACCCAGTTTTCCAATTCTGTTTGATGCGGAGTTACCACTCCCATCAAGTGATTTGGCCAACCATCTAAGGCTTGAATAGCATCAGCATCAATCACTTTTGGAATGCCCGGTGTTGACTCGATGATCATCTTTACCGCTTCTAAAGATTGAGGATCACTACCCAATCCCGGACCGATAACCAATGATTGGACCCCTCGTCCGGTCATACAGCGCTTGACGATACTTGTCGGGTCGGTTAAGATCTCTTCGTCATCGATAATTTCCGGAATCAATTCGCTTGGCCATTTAACTCGCGATGCTGCATTTTTTGGCATTGCGACATGAACGAGGTCAACCCCCATTCTAGCCGCTGCCATCCCGGCAAGGATTGGAGCACCATGATATGGTCCACCTCCGACGATGAGTACCCTGCCTCGATCACCTTTGATTTGGCCATCTTGCGGGTGTGGATAACGCAGTAGATCACCTGGACCTGGGTCAAGGGTTTGATCAGGCCAGCCCAAAGGAGCGATGAATAGATCGCCGACCTCAGGTAATAGTTTTCCATCCCCATCTAACATAGTTGATTTCGGTGCTTCAAATGTGACGGTTCTAAACGCGTTGAATGCAACACCAGAACCGCAACCGGTCGGCATATCGCAAGCTAATACCATTGGCCGGCCGGGGATTTTTTCCATAAGTGAAAGTATTTTACCTCTCGGTTGACCTTTTACACCCACCCCCAGCAAACAATCCACTATTACAGCAGGAGAATTCCCAGGTAGATTATCACCATCGTGAATCGGTTTATCACAATCATCTCTAGCTCTTTGAGAAAGTTCGGTTTTTTGGAACTCATGGGTTGCGATTACATGGCATTGGTCGAGCATCATCGCGAGCCTGAATCCATCGCCGCCATTATTGCCCGGCCCACATAGAATCCAAATCGGTCCGGGGGCACCATCCAGAGCATTCTGAAGATGAGACGCAGCGGTTTTCATCAGTTCATCCATGTCCACCCCAAGGGCTTCTGCATTTGCATCGAGGATGGCTACTTCGCTCGGAGCAAGTATCCAACGAGGCCTCATGGGTCTATGCAAATCGATAAGGTTGATGATTGTCCCTATTGATTTATATGCAAATGTGCCTGAAGGCAAGGGTGATGAAGAATACCATACTCGGTGTAGGTATGGCGGAAGAGTCACCGGTGTTTCTAACCACGGCTGGACCGGTACGTATCATCACAGCAGCCAGTCTCTTCGATGGCCACGATGCTGCGATAAACGTCATGCGACGACTCATTCAATCGTCTGGGGCAGAGGTGATTCATCTCGGTCATGACCGTTCGGCAAAAGAGGTAGTAGATTGTGCGGTCCAAGAGGACGCACACGCGATCGCAATAACCAGTTATCAGGGCGGCCATATGGAATATTTTACCTACATCCGGCAATTATTAGATGAGGCCGGTTGTGAGCACATCAAGATTTTTGGCGGTGGTGGTGGAACCATTACCCCTCCTGAAATTCGCGATTTAGAAAATAGCGGAATTACCAAAATATATGCTCCAAATGATGGCCGGACTATGGGTTTGATGGGAATGATTCATCATTTGATGGGGCTGGCAAGCGAGGTTGATCTGATTAGTGAACAAAGGCTTTCAGAATTGAATCAGCCGATTTCCACCGAGGATATGGCCAAGGTCGGCCTATTGATGACATTGTCTGAATCCGCTTCTGATGAGGACTTTCAAGCCACTCTCGATAATGTTCGGTCTTGTGAGACCGATATACCAGTCATTGGTTTCACCGGTACTGGTGGTGCGGGTAAAAGCAGTTTATTGGATGAATTGATGTTGAGGATTTTACGAGATAATCCCAATAAAAAAATCTGCCTGCTCTGTGTTGACCCGACTAGAAAGCGCACCGGTGGTGCGCTTTTGGGCGATAGGATTCGAATGAATTCATTATCGAATAATAATCTTTTCATGCGTTCTCTCGCCAGTCGAGGCAGCGGTTCTGAAATCAGTACTAACCTCGACCGAGCCATCGCCGCCGCCAAGGCTGTCGGCTTCGATCTCATTTTCTGTGAAACTAGTGGAATCGGTCAAGGCAGCGATGCCATAACCACAGTAGCCGACCATTCTCTCTACGTGATGACCGCAGAATTCGGCGCACATACCCAGTTGGAAAAAATCGAGATGCTCGATGTTGCCGATTTGGTCGTGCTAAATAAATATGAAAAACGTGGTAGTGAAGATGCTCTACGGGCAATACGAAAACAGGTTCGACGCAATCGCAATCTTTTCGAATGCGAAGATGAAGAATTGCCGGTCGTTGCGACGATCGCAAGTCAATTCGCCGACCCTGGCATCGATATGCTATGGCAAAAACTTGCAACGATAGTCGGTTTTGAAGCTAGCGAGCCGATTGGAGAAATAGGCCAGGCAAAAGGAGTTATTCCGCCTGAGCGGGTTAATTATTTGGCCGAAATATCGGCATGTATTCGTAATTATCACCACACAAATGGCGAGATGGCGCAAAAATTGCGCTTGGTCCAACACCTGAAAACTGCGGCAGCAACAGTTCCTGCAATCGCCGCTGATTTGGTAGAAGAAATCTCATCCTTATCAGAGGATGTTGAGGCTTCAGGAAAGAAAGTTGCAGAGTTGAGAGAATTAAAAGTTCAATACGATAGTGGTGAATTCACTTACCATGTTAGAGGTAAACCATTCGTTGTCTCGACCAAAACCGAATCGCTATCACATCAGATGATCCCCCGAGTCGCACTTCCAAAAATGAGTGATGATGGCGACCTCTTTTCTTGGATTTGCAAAGAAAATGCCCCCGGACACTTCCCCTATAGTGCAGGGGTTTTCCCATTCAAACGCAGCGATGAGATGAGTGCTCGAATGTTTGCGGGTGAAGGCGAGGGTGAACGCACTAACCGTCGATTCCATTTATTATCTCAAGACCAAGATTACGTTCGATTATCGACCGCCTTCGATAGTGTCACCCTATATGGCAGAGACCCTGACCGCCGCCCTGATATTTGGGGTAAAGTAGGAAACTCCGGAGTTTCTATCGCTACTATCGATGATGCAAAACGCCTCTATTCAGGTTTTGATCTGTGCGATGCAAATACCTCTGTCTCGATGACTATCAATGGACCTGCTCCGATAATCTTAGCATTTTTCCTAAATGCTGCCATCGACCAACAAGTCGAAAAACACCTCCAATTACCCGTTGACTCCTCTGGATACCGTGGAGATTTACCCGACGGCCATAGTGGATTCGGTTTGGCAACAATCGGTAAACGCAGCGATGAAATGGTCGATGCTCAAACTTATGAGCGGATCAAACAAATGACGTTGAAGACCGTTCGGGGTACGGTTCAAGCAGATATTCTAAAAGAGGATCAAGCACAAAATACCTGTATTTTCTCGACACCGTTCGCATTGAAAATGATGGGTGATGTTCAACAATATTACATCGATAATGAAGTAAGAAACCATTACTCGGTTTCAATCAGTGGTTACCACATCGCTGAGGCGGGTGCAAATCCGATAACCCAATTGGCCTTGACTATGGCGAATGGATTCACCTATGTTGAATATTATCGCAGCCGTGGCATGGATGTAAACGAGTTTGCCCCCAATCTATCGTTCTTCTTTTCCAACGGCCTAGACTCCGAATATACGGTTATCGGCCGGGTTGCACGCAGAATCTGGGCGATTACGATGCGTGATCTCTACCAAGCAGGCCCTCGATCTCAGAAACTAAAATATCATATTCAAACCAGTGGCCGCAGCCTTCACGCCCAAGAGATTGATTTCAATGATATTCGAACCACCCTTCAGGCTTTGCTCGCAATCCAAGATAATGCCAACAGCCTTCATACCAATGCTTACGATGAGGCGATTACAACCCCGACCGAAGAGTCGGTTCGCCGGGCTTTAGCTATTCAACTGATAGTCAACAAAGAATCCGGCTGGACCAAGACCGAAAACCCGATGCAAGGCTCGTTCATCGTCGAACAATTGACCGATTTGGTCGAAGAAGCGGTATTGGCCGAATTTGAAGCACTTTCCCGACGCGGCGGAGTTTTAGGTGCGATGGAAACCATGTATCAGCGCGGAAAAATCCAGGATGAATCAATGTTTTATGAGCATCAAAAACACGATGGAACCCTTCCAATCATCGGCGTAAATACCTTCTTGAATCCGAACGAGAAAGGATTCGATGCATCAAATGCAGATGAATTTGATATGGAACTAGCCCGAGCGACACCTGAAGAAAAACAGGCTTGCCTTAGTCGAGTTCAGGCGGTTCCACTTCACCAAGAAGCCCTTGCACAACTGCAAAAGGTTGCACGTGAAGGCGGAAATGTGTTCGAGGAATTAATGGAAACCACTAAGGTAGCAAGTCTTGGCCAAATCACCGATGCTTTATTTGCAGTCGGTGGACAATATCGTCGAAATATGTGAGATGGTATATACCCTCTACTTTCGGTAATCAAGCATGATGCATTCATGGATACATTCATAGTCTTAGATTATAATCAGCATTTAATATGGCACAAAATCACAAAAACCAACGCCCGACTGCAGGAGAGTCATTGGTCAACGCTACCGTAATGGTGCTAGACCAAGTGATTATTCAGAAACATCTCAACCGTGCATCGATTGAGACTTCGATGCGATTAGGTGGACGAAATATGGTTTATTCATCTTAGTTGTCAATACGATTATGACACTTGTGCTTCAGCACGAAATCGATGGAGATTCAATGGGCTGTCATCACCGCGGCTGCGGTAATGTTCATTCTTGGAGCAACCTCGCCTGGCCCTTCCCTAGCGGTAGTATTAGCAAACACCATCAAAGGTGGCAGAAGTAGAGGTATCGCTTGCGCTTTAGGTCATGGCCTAGGATTCGGGTTTTATGCTGTTGCTGCGGTTTTTGGTTTAGTGATTTTAATGGATGAAAGTCCAACTTTATTCACAATTCTACAACTTGGTGGAGCAATATTTCTAATCTGGATGGGTATCTCATTATTCAAAGCAGAATCGGAAGAGATTAAGCACCACGATTCAAAGAGGGAAGGCTTCACTGAAGGATTTCTTATCGCGTTCTTAAATCCAAAAATCGCAGTATTTATGCTCGCAGTTCTAGCTTCCGTCCTTGATCCACAGATGAGTGAAGCGACAAAATGGATTCTCGCTTTTATGGGTATGACCATCGATGCGACTTGGTACATCATCGTTGCAGTTGTTCTAACAAAAGGTGGATTCATAGAAAAAATGAAAAATAATCAAATTAGATTCAACCAAATAACCGGAATTGTAATGATCTCATTGGCAGTATGGGTGCTCTGGAAATTAGTCATGACAATTTAATAATGCTAATTATAGATAAAAAATAAACTATGATTATCTTCAAGACCATGAAGGTTAATTTGCTCTTCGATGGTAAAACCAGCTTCCAGTAATTGCTCGGCAACAGATTCAAATACCGCCCGTTCACCTTGGCCAGTCCAGCGTTCACTCGCGGCTTTTAGAGAGAGTAAACCCTTACCACCTGGCTTGAGAAATCGGTTTACTGCATCGATGAAAATCCCTACTTGTCCGGCTTGACTCACATCTTGGAATAGCCAATCAACCTTGGTTGAAACCATTACCCCCCAAGCGGAAAAGTTTCTCGCATCACCTAAGATTGGCACTAAACCAGGACGAATTTTTGCCATGTGAATTAAATCTCGAAGACATCTTGGTGAAAGATCGACCGCGATGATTCGACCAGCCATTTGATTATCCGGTCCGCATACTTGATCATGGATATGGGAAAGTGAAGTGCCGTGGCCAGCCCCTAAGTAAAGACAGGTCGAACCCTCTTCCGGTAGGAGATCGTATTGGGTGTGGCGAGCTCTAGCAAGAGCCGCACCTAACTTGGATCGAGTCGGATCCCAGCGTCGATGTTCAACCCCTTGGAATCGGCGAAGACTTTCCCCATATTGCGAAACTTTTGGACAGGCATTACGGGTCCAGATACTTCGGCCGTCGATTAAAACAGCCCCACTTAGACGACGTTTTTTTCCCATGTGAAAATCACCTTTGGCTAGGATATGGGTTTTCTTCGCGAATCGTTTCGACCCTATCGGCGATTTCTGCAATCGCTTCTTCGGTCCATAATTGGCCGCCGAATTCGTCACACCTAACCGCAATCGTTGCTTTTGCCGCTAACATTCTTGAAATTTTCCCTCTTATCCAACGCGGTGAGTGGGAGACCCAAGGGTGCATGAAGATGTGGCCGTGTTTTGGCGGAGGGGTACCGGTTTTTAGGTGGCTGAAGAATGCTTTTTCAGCGCCGAGAATCTGCATTGTTCCAGCCGGTAATCGCGCCAATCGTGCTCGCCCATGTGCTTCGACGCATAGCCTTGAGGCCAATATCGGACCCAAAAGTGCCGAGAGCGAAGGAAGGTGACTTGCCCCTAATTCTCTAACCACGTCTTCCATGCTTTCCAACCTAATTTTAATCTCACAAGCGCTTCTTGCCCAATCGCCTAAGCATTGCCATTCTTTGGCCGAAGGGCCTCGTTCTGGCATTCCAATATCCAAGAGTTTTGACAAATCAGCGAGGCTCTCTGAATCGAGGACCTTATCGGCTAAAGCGGCTCTTTCGCGCTCAAATCTTGCTTCTGGCAAAAACAATCCAACCCATTCGATAAGTCGTCCTTCAATGGTAATATATGCTGCCCGCAATTCATCGCTTGCTCGTAAAATATGCTCAAGCCTGCGATCTGGGTCGCCCGCTGCTGCATCAACTCCTCGTTTTGAAATTAAAACCGCTGCTTTGTCCAAGCATTCAATTGCCCCCGCGCTCGGCAATGGCCAATCGGCATTTGGCAAATCTGGGTCTCCATGAATTCTCACTTGAACATCAGGAAATCTACTCAGCAAGACCTCCACCTCAGGTGTAATCTCTTGATGTGAGACCATATCGAGTCTTGCACATAAACGATCTAAATCGCCCCAGCCAGACCATTCGTCAATATCTAAGATATTACCTCTTTCGTCGGCTACAGCCGCCGCCCTCCAGTCATACCACAGCCACATATGAGCGTCCAAAAGGTACCCCCTGAAGAACCATCTGTCAAGGACGGTTATCCAATCACTTCATAAGTTAGTCTAATTCACCTGTTGGGCATGTTCTGCCCCGAATGCGGTACTCTGGCTTTCCCTTCACCTTCTGGTGACATAAGTTGTACCAATTATAAATGCGGCTATTCCGGCCCTGCAAATCTCAAAGTAAAGGGTGCTGATGGTAAGATGGTCGATCTCTCAAAATCGACTTCTTCGACCAAAGCAGAAACTAGAAAGTACGAGGTAATCAAGGATTCTGATGAATTAAAAGGCGTACTGACAACCGAGGCTTACCTCTGTCCAAAATGCGAATGCATGGAAGTTTACTCCTATCTTGAGCAAACCCGCTCCTCGGATGAACCTGAAACTCGGATGCTAACCTGCAAGGGTTGCGATCACGGCTGGCGAGAATATTAATCGGGAATTGAAAACATGCGACTAGAAGTATTTCTAGCCAGCATTCTAATTTTTCTACCCGGTTGTGTAAGTGAAGATACAATTAGTTTCAATGGAAGAGATCTCAACGAATCTCAAACCTACAAATTCACCCTCGAATCGCATGATGGTGATCTATGGTCATTAGAAGACCAGCACGGCAAGGTCGTGGTTCTGGTTTTCATGTTCACAAGGTGTGATGATACTTGCCCGGTGACCAGCCAAAATGTAAATTGGGTAAAATCACAACTCACCGAAACCGAACTAGAACTGGTATCTTTCGTCTCGGTTACAGTCGATTGGCGTAATGATTCGCCTTCTAAGCTTGAGAATTGGTCCGAGGACAGAGGGTATGATTGGCCACATCTCACCGGGACCAAAGAAGCACTCGATATGGTATACGACACCTATGGAGCAGGACCGGTCGAACAAGGAGATGAATCGGGTGAAGGCTATACTGTAGCCCATACTAGTCCAACTTACATCCTAGATTCAAGCCTAAAAGGCCGAGTGGTTTGGTCGGATTATGATTTCCCGGTCGACCTTTTCTTAGAAGATCTAAGAACCGTATTAGAATTATAAAATTAGGATTGGCTCGAATAAAGCCACTGTTGACGACATCAACACTATTGACATCAATAGTATGTCGAGCCATATGCCGGAGTTGCCTGAGGTCGAAACCGTCAAGGCCGGCTTGAGCCGATCTTGGATTGGTAAAAGGATCGAAGGAGTCGACTTGAGGCGCCCAAATCTTCGATTTCCTTTCCCCGTTGATCTCGAACAAAACTTGGTCGGACGGACTATCACCAATATCAGACGTCGAGCAAAATATTTACTCATCGACCTCGATGATGGACAAATAATGCTCTCCCATCTTGGGATGAGCGGCAAGTGGACCATCGATGCAACCGATTATAATGGCAAACATGACCATGTAGTATTGTATTTGGACGATGGTTCGATCTCGGTCTATAACGACCCTAGAAGATTTGGAGTCCTGGATTTATTCACTGGTAACTCTCATAAATTACTCGACCACCTCGGTCCGGAACCTTTGGAAAGATGGGCCCCTGAGGACTTGAAAGCAAAATTATCCAAAAGGAAAACTGCGATTAAAATCGCGATTCTTGACCAAAAAGTGGTGGTCGGGGTTGGGAATATTTACGTTTGTGAAGCTCTTAATCGTTGTAAAATTTCACCGACCAGGCCGAGTAATGAAATTTCAGATAATGAATGTGCATCATTGGTTAAAG
>Ga0114997_10001362_pt1 | contig 20302 bp, 17 predicted proteins | sample ArcticOcean_MG_C_2_FD_87045 | JGI IMG/M metagenome (GOLD analysis project Ga0114997, IMG submission 87045) | Marine microbial communities from western Arctic Ocean - ArcticOcean_MG_CB4_136 | ecosystem: Environmental > Aquatic > Marine > Oceanic | place: Arctic Ocean: Canada Basin | collected...
CACCGGGAGCAAGACCAAATAGAGATAGCATTGCCTTTTAGGCTAAAAACAGTTCTTAGTTAGCTATCTGGGTTGGTTGCTAGAGGCTAAATGTGAATTTAGTCCCAGACAAATGACTAATTTAAATGACAGAACCCGGCTTATAGATTGTCTGGCTGATAGAAAATTTTATAAACACATCAAAAAATTGAATAAACAAAATGTTCATGTTTTGATTCATTAAAGATTCTGTTTTGTGCCAAAATTTCAACTCCTGAGATTGGTCAGAAATATAGTCAATTTTAATGAAGAAGAGCCAAAAGAAAGGTATTGACGTATAGGTTGAAAACCCATAGTATCCCATGTATTCCCATAGGAGGGGTATATGGAGCTTAAAAAAGTAAATCAGATAAAATTTCTTGATGTTTTCGAGAGCTCTGCTGACTTAAAAAAATATGTTTTTATCAACTTACGAAAACAAATTAGACAAAAAATGGAGGGTCTCTGTGCCAGCAAGTTTTAGATCTTACTTAAGTGGCATGGGTTATAACGGGGTAATTTGTTATCCTTCTTTTAATAACCCTTCAATAGAAGGATGTTCACAAAATAGAATTGAAAAACTGTCAGACTCAATTGATTTATTAAGTCCATTTGAAGAAAAAAGAGATATTTTTGCAACCTCAGTATTGTCAGAAAGTGAAAACCTTCAGTTTGATAGCGAAGGTAGAATTTCTTTATCTAAATTATTACTTAGCCATGCAAAAATTAAAAATACAATGCTTTTTGTTGGTCAAGGAAAAACTTTTCAAATTTGGGAACCAAAACTTTTTGAAAAATTCAAAACACAAGCTAGGAAAAAAGCTAATTTGAATAGGGCCAGTCTAAAATGGGAAAATCAATTTAAAAAGGAGGGAAAATGACAATAAATATAAAAGGACCAGAACTAAGAGAGCTTAAACCTAGAATTTTAGTAATTGGAGTTGGTGGAGCAGGAGGTAATGCAATTAATAGTATGATTGACTCTGGCATGCAAGGAGTAGAATTTGTTGCAGTTAATACTGATGCACAAGATTTAAAATTAAATAAAGCACATGCAAAAATACAGTTAGGTTGCAATTTAACGAAGGGATTAGGTGCTGGAGCTAAACATGATATTGGACAAGCTGCTGCTGACGAATCCTTAAACGATATAGTAGATTATATAAAAGGTAGTAATATGGTTTTTATTACCGCAGGAATGGGTGGTGGAACAGGCACTGGTGCTTCCCATGTGATTGCTAGAGCAGCAAAAGAATTAAATATACTTACCGTAGGTGTTGTAACTCTTCCTTTCTCTTATGAAGGTCCTAAAAGAATGAAGATAGCACTTCAGGGTTTGGAAGAATTAAAAAAACATTTAGATACAAATATTATAGTTCCAAATCAAAATCTATTTAAAATTATTAATGAAAAAACAACGTTAAAAAATTCTTTTGGATTATCAAATGATGTTTTAAAATCAGGTGTTCAAAGTGTTACAGATTTAATGGTACGACCAGGATTAGTTAATCTAGACTTTGCTGATGTAGAAACCATCATGAAGGGAATGGGAAAAGCAATGATGGGTACAGGTGAATCTGATGGAGAAAAAAGAGCGGAAGAAGCCACAAATGCAGCTCTCAACAACCCTCTGATAGATGAGTATTCTTTAAAAGGAGCCAAAGGGCTATTAGTTAATATTACTGGTGGAAACGATCTTACTTTATTCGAAGTAGATGAAGTTGTTAATAAAATTCGAGCTGAAGTAGACACTGAAGCTGACTTAATATTTGGTTCAATTGAAGATGAAAGTTTAAATGGAAAAATTCGAGTCTCTATTGTTGCTACATCATTAGATGGTGAAGTTCCACAATCAAAACCAGTCATAAGCATGGTTCATAGATTGCAAAATAGAAACATAGGTTATTCTGATAGCTCTATAAGTCCCGCTGGAATAAACCAAACAACACTAAGCGCTACTGAAGGTGCAACTGCTTTAGATTTAAACGCTGTAACAGAAAATAAGCTAGACATACAAGAATCACCTAAAGAAATGAAAATATCAGATTTAATTAAAGATGAAGCACCAGAAATAATTAAAGATGAAAACTCAGATTTCGATAAAAAGCCATCGATAGAAAATGTGTCAATGGAAAGTGCTGCTTATATAGAAAATAAAGATATGGAAACTTTTGAAATTGATAGTATTGAACTAGCTACTCCAGACCTTTTTTCTGAAAGTTTAGAAAATAATTCATATAACCAAGACAATAATGCATCCGAGCCTCAAATATTTGATAGCTCGAAACAAGAAGAAAAAAATCTAGAAAATGAAGTAGAAATGTTTGAAGAATCAAATCTAGAAGAAGATTTTGAAATACCAGCTTTTTTACGTAAACAAAAAAATTAAATGTTAAACAAAAGAGAGATTTATGAATGCCACCATGTCACTGGAAAAATCAAATCATTATCCCGTGATGCTCAATCAAGTATTGAGTATTATATCCCCTCAACATGGTGGCACGTTTATTGACTGCACATTTGGAGGTGGAGGATATTCAAAAGCAATATTAAAATTTCCAGGAACAAGGGTGCTTGCTTTAGATAGAGACAAATTAACAAAAAAATATGCAGACGAGTTAACTAAACGCTTTCCAAAAAGATTTAATTTTTTTCAAGAAAAATTTAGCAACATAAATAAAGTGATAGACTCAAATTTAACTCCAAAAGCTATTATATTTGATTTAGGACTTTCATCGCTCCAGCTATCAGATGAAACAAGAGGGTTTTCTTTCAACTCAAAGAATTACTTAAATATGGAAATGGGAATAAACGACGAAACTGCATACAACGTCATAAATACTTATAGCAAAGAAGATTTAGCAACCATAATAAAAGTTTTAGGAGATGAAAAGGATGGAAAAATTATTGCAAACAAAATAGAAAGATATAGATCAAAAAAATTAATTAAGAACTCAGAAGAATTAGCTTCTATAATTAATAGCGTAAAAAGAAATTACAATAAGTATAAAAAAAATCCAGCAACAAAGACTTTTCAAGCTATAAGAATATTTGTAAACCAAGAATTAACTGAATTAATTTTAGGTTTAATTGAAGCAACAAAACTTCTTTCAAACGGAGGAAAATTAGTTGTGATCAGCTTTCATTCAACGGAAGACAGAATTGTTAAAAATTTTTTTACACTTTATTCTAACCTTAAAAAAAATCCATCAAGATATTTTCCAATTTCAGAAAAAAAATCCAGTCTATTTAAATCAGTTACTAAAAAACCAATTTCACCAAATGCCAAAGAAATTAATGAAAATAATCGATCTAGATCTGCAAAACTTAGATACTCAATAAGAAGTAACAATTCCTTTTTTTATCCCAGTGAATTTCAGAATAAATTTATAAATTATTTTAATTTAGAGGGAAAAAAAGTATGATAAAAAAAGAAAAGTTGATTAATACAATTGCTCAAATAAATTTAAACCAAAACGATACAAATACTGAAATAAAAAATGATACAAATCATGAAGTAAATGAATCTAAACAGATAAATTATACTGAAAAAAAAAATAGATTTAACACAGCAGGGAAATACTCAATAATTACAACACTCTTTGTCCTGGGTTTAATATTTGTTTCTATTGTTAAAAATGAAACGAGAGATTTAGAAAAAAATATCAATGGATTAAGGGTAGAAAATAATCAAATAAAATACGATCTCGAACAAGCAATATTAGATTTTGAAGTTATTACATCCCCAGAAAATTTATCTATACTAGCTAAAGAATATTTAAATGATGAATTTAGAACGTATAAAAAATCTCAGATAGTAAGTTTAAATCATAATAGTAAAAGTGAAAATGTATTCAAAAAAAAGACTAAAAATACAAAGAAAGAGACGAAAAATTTAATATTTAAAGAAGTTCAAAAAAGAAAAAATGAGATAAAAAAACTTCAAACACTTGCCTCTAACCCGGTAGAAATTCCTGGAGAAATTAAAACAAGAATAGTAAAATCTATTGAAGAAAAAAAATTACAAATAAAAAATCTATATACCTCTCCAAAGGAAACAATGACTAAAACCAAAGCTCAAAGATGGGTAATCTTACAAGTTGCTAAAGCATTTTTTGGAGTGCCTTTTGTTCCTGGAAAATAGATTTTATGAATAAAAATAAAAAAAAAAGTTTTTATTTTGAAGATTATAAAGAGACAGAAATTTATAATAAAGTTAAAAATTCTAAAGTTTTAAAAATTTATTTGAATAGAGTTGCATTTTTATCTTTTATATTCTTCAGTTTATTAGTTATTTTTAGTATTAAAATTATTTATTTATCTTTATCAACAGATAAAAATTTTTACTCAAGCTATGCTAAAAATAAAAAAATTGCAGAAAGAAGAAATATAGTCGATAGAAATGGATCTATTCTAGCAACAAATGTTAATCTTTTTGACGTGGGTATAAGACCTAAGCTATTAAATAATAAAGAAAAAAAAATTTTATTAATTAAGCTAGGAATTTTATTGCCAGAACTAGATCTAAAAAAAATCAAACAAAAATTAAACAATAAAGATTTTTTTTGGTTAGAAAAGAGACTGACACCAAAAGAAAAAGATCAAATTTGGTTAATTGGAAATAAGGCTTTTGTTTTTGAACCAAAACCATCTAGAATTTATCCACAAAAAAATTTATTCAGTCATATTTTAGGTCAAACAGACGATATAAATGATGGAATTTCAGGTGTAGAAAAGTATTTTAATTTACGCTTAAATAATAATGAAAAAACTCAAACCCCTTTAACTCTAACGTTAGATTCAAATCTGCAATACCTAATTAGAGAAGAATTGGTTAAATCACAATCGGACTTTAATAATATTGGTAGTGCAGCAATTTTAATGAATGTGACGAATGGGGAAATATTATCTCTAGTTTCATTACCAGACTATGATTTAAATAAAAGAATTTCAATTAATGATAATGTTTATTTAAATAAAGCAACATTAGGAGTTTATGAATTAGGTTCAGTATTTAAAACTTTCACTATTGCCGCTGGTTTAAAAAATAAACTAATAAGTTCAAAAACTATATTTAAAAATTTAGAAAATAAAATTACTTGTGACAAGTATACCATTAGTGAACATGATAAATTACCTCAAAACTTAAGTGTTGAGCAAATTTTAATTAGATCTTCAAATATAGGAGCAGTTCGCATAGCTCAAAAAATTGGCATTGAAAAATATAAAAATTTTTTAAATAAATTAGAACTTCTAAACACTATTGATTTTTCTTTAGAAGAAATTGGGACCCCTCTTTCATTTAAATGGGGTAAATGTAAACTTGCTACTACATCTTACGGACATGGCATTACAACTACTCCATTACAGTTAGCTAAAGCATATGCAATTTTAGGTAATGGAGGGTATAAAGTTGAACCATCAATCTTAGCAAAAGAAAACAATCTTAAAAAAAATAGGGAACAAATCATATCTAATGAAACTAGCGATGCTATTAACCTAATGCTAAGAAAAGTGGTAAGCTTAAAGGAGGGAACAGCAAACTTTGCTGATATTGAGGGTTATGAGGTCGCGGGAAAAACAGGAACAGCATTAAAATACAAATCAAAAGCTAAGTTGAATACATTTGTATCGCTATTTCCAGCAAGCAAACCCAAGTATGTTTTGTTAGTAATGTTAGATGAACCTAAAGCTGCACCAAATTTTGTGTATGAATTTCCACCTTCAGAAAATTTTCCTAATGGTTATAAATATAAAGGAGAAACACGCAATACATCTGGTTGGAATGCTGTTGTTGTGGCGGGTAAGATTATAGAAAAAATTGGTCCTATTTTAGCCATAAATAACTTAGAAGCTTCTATAAATTTTTAAATGTATTTAGGAAAAATAATCAAACCGTTAAATAAAAAATATAAAAAAATACCAGTAAATGGCATTTCTTTTGATAGCAGGAATTTAAAAAAAGGAAATATTTTTTTTGCAATACAAGGAAACAAAACATCTGGTCTAAAATATATTGATTCAGCAATAACAAAAGGTGCCTCAGCAATAGTAAGCAATAATAAAATAAATCATAAAGATACAAAAATTCCTTTTATTATAGTCAAAGATGTTAGAAAAAAATTATCTGAAGCAAGTTCAAATTTGTATAAAAAAAAACCTAAAAATATAATTGCCGTTACAGGCACAAATGGTAAATCTTCTGTTGCTAATTTTTTTTACCAAATTTTAAGTTTTAGCAAAATGTCTGCAGCTTCTATTGGAACTTTAGGAATACAATCTAAAAAATATAATAAAAAAATGAACTTAACATCAATTGACTCTCCATCATTACATAAAAATTTACAAATTCTTTCAGATAAAAAAATTAATTATGTAATTTTAGAAGCTTCCAGTCATGGTCTGGAGCAAAAAAGATTAGATAGTTTAAATATAAAAACTGCCATTTTTACTAATCTTAGTCATGATCACCTAGATTATCACAAAAATATGAAATCTTATTTTAAAGCAAAACAGCACTTATTTATAAACTTGATTAAAAAAAAATCAACAGTTGTGACAGACGAAGAAAATAAAGAATTCAAAAAAATAAAATCAATAATTAAAAAACGTAATTTAAAAAAACTTACTATTGGAAAAAAATCTGGAAATATTAAAATTATAAATTGTCAATATAATGGTAAAGAACAAATAATTGAACTTTTAATAAACTTAAAAATTATAAAACTTAGGGTGTCTCTCATAGGGTTTTTTCAAATTAAAAACTTATTGATGGCGGCTTTAGCAGCAAATAGCTGTGGAATAAAATTAACTACAATATTTAAAAAAATACATAAAATTAAATCCGTACCAGGAAGACTTGAGTGCGTAGCTACGCTTAATAATAATTCTAATATTATTTTAGACTTCGCGCACTCACCTGATGCTTTAGAGCAAAGTTTAATTGCCATACAAACACAATTTAATAAAAAAATAGTAATAGTATTTGGATGCGGAGGGGAAAGAGATAAAAAAAAACGTATTAAAATGGGTCAAATAGCCAAAAAATATTGTAGAAAAATTTTTATTACAGATGACAATCCTAGAAATGAAAATCCTAAAAAAATAAGAAATGAAATTATTAAAGGTTGTGGAAATTTAGCATCAAATATTGGAAATAGAAAAAAGGCAATAGCATCTGCAATTAAGGAACTAAAAGCAAATGAATTGCTGCTTGTTGCTGGAAAAGGCCATGAAACAACACAAGATTATGGAAGTAGAATTTTTCATTTTTCTGACAGGCAACAAATAAAAAATGTGATTAAAAAAAAGAAACTAATTTTTAATAAAAATTATATACCCCATAAAATTCTAAAAAATACTTTTAACCATACTATTAAAAATATAAATTATGAAGGGGCATCAATTAATACAAAAAGTATTAAAAAAAATAATATTTTTTTTGCTATCAAAGGAAAAAATAATGATGGACATAATTTTGTAAAAGAAGCAATTCGAAAAGGTGCAATAAAAGCTGTTGTAAATAGAAATATAAAGGGTGTTTCAAATAACAAAATTATTAAAGTAAAAAATACCTTTTCTTCATTAAATAGTTTTGCTTTCAACACTAGAAAATATTCATCATCAACTATTATAGGAGTAACTGGAAGTGTTGGAAAAACTACTGTAAAAAACTTATTGAATCATATTTTAATTTTTTTTGGAAAAGTTCATTGCTCACCACATTCTTATAATAATAAATTCGGTGTACCAATAAGCATATCTAACTTAAAAAATAGTACTAAATATGGAATATTTGAAATAGGGATGGATAAAAAAGGAGAAATAAAAAATTTATCTAGTCTAGTAAAACCACAAATAGGTATTATTACCAATATATCAGAAGCTCATTTAAAAAATTTTCGAAGTATAAAAGATATAGCAAAAGCAAAGTCAGAGATAATTGAAAATATTTCTGAAAATGGGAGTTTAGTTTTAAATAAAGATAGTATTTTTTTTGATTTCTTATCACGCAAAGCTAAGAAGAGAGGAATAAATGTAATTTCTTTTGGAGTTAAAAATAAATCAGATATCTTTTTACTTAGCAAAAAAAGAGTTAAAAATTTACTCAAAATAAAAGTAAAAGTAAAAAATGAAAATTTTTATTTTAATATTAAAAACTTTAATAATAGTTTTATAAAAAATATTTTAATCTGCATTGCTACAGCTCATATTTTAAATTTAAATTTAAATAAAATTAAAAATAGTTTTTCTTATTTTAAAATACCCGAAGGAAGAGGAGACATCAAACTAGTTACAAAATTTAATAAAAAATTTAAACTTATAGATGAGAGTTATAATGCAAATCCTTTATCTATGAAAAGTGCAATTAATAATATGAGTAACTACTATACAAAAAAAAAAGAAAAAAAAGTAGCTTTTTTAGGTGACATGTTAGAATTAGGAATAAGATCAAAAAAATTACACAGAGAACTTGCGCCATTAATTAATAAAAGTAATATTAATAAAGTATTCATTTATGGAAAACACATAAAAGAAACTTTTTATCTATTATCTAAAAATAAAAAAGGTAAAATATTTAAAAACCTTGAAGAAGCTTATGTTCATTTTAGAAAAATAATACGCAATAATGATTTACTTATGGTAAAAGGATCTAATGCAACAGGATTAAATCACTTCGTAAAAAACATAAAAAAAGGAAAAAATAGTGCTATATAGTTTTTTAATCTCCTTAGTAGATCAATTTTCTGGTTTAAATGTATTTCGTTATCTAACTTTTCGAACAGGACTTTCCGTGATGTCTTCAATGACAATAGTTTTTCTTATTGGTGGACCATTTATAAAATTTATAGAATCGCATAAAATTACAGGACCTATTAGAGATGATGGTCCTATAGATCATATAATTAAAAAAGCAGGCACTCCTACTATGGGTGGAGTACTTATTTTAGTAGGAATGCTTTTTGGAACCTTGCTCTGGGCTGATTTAAACAATCCCTATATTTGGGTTTTGCTAATGGTAGCAACAAGTTTTGGTTTTTTGGGTGCCATAGATGATTATTTAAAAATAAAACATAAAAATTCTAGAGGAATATCATCTGGATTAAAAATTGTTTTTCAAACTATTCTTTCTTTAATCTCAATATTGTTATTGTTAAAGTTTGGAGACAACGAACATCTAAAAAATCTTTATTTTCCTTTTTTTAAAAATATTACTCTTCATTTAGGTTTATTTTTTATTCCATTTGCTCTTTTTATAATTGTAGGTTCTTCAAATGCTGTAAATTTAACTGACGGTCTTGATGGTTTAGCAACCGTTCCGGTAATGCTTGTAGCGTTATCATTTACACTTATTTGTTATGTAACTGGAAATGTTTTATTCTCAGATTATTTACAGATACCTTATATTCTTAATGTTGGGGAAGCTTCTATTTTTTGTGGTTCCATCGTTGGATCTTGCTTAGGATTTTTATGGTTTAATGCACCTCCAGCAAAAATTTTTATGGGTGACACTGGTTCACTTTCTTTAGGTGGTTCACTAGGAGCAATAAGCATAATATCTAAACATGAAATTGTTTTAGGAATAATAGGAGGTATATTCGTTCTTGAGACTATTTCAGTTATTATTCAAGTTCTTTCATTTAAACTTACAGGAAAAAGAGTATTTATGATGGCACCACTTCATCATCATTTTGAAAAAAAAGGGTGGGCAGAATCCACAGTTGTTATTAGATTTTGGATAATATCTATAATTTTAGCACTAATAGGACTAGCTACACTAAAACTTAGATAGTGCATGGTTAACTTAAAAAAATATCAAAACAAAACAGTTGCTGTTTATGGAATGGGCATCACTGGTATTTCGGCTGCAAAAATATTCAAACAACTAAAAACTAAAATTTTTTGTTGGGATGATAGCGCAATTATCAGAAAAAAAATGAATAAAGATAATTTTACTATACGTAAATTTTGGTTAAAAAAAAACTTAGTTGACTTTATAGTAATAAGTCCTGGAATTGATATCAACAAATGCAAAATCGAGAGTTTCTTAAAAAAAAATAAGAGTAAAATAATTACAGATTTAGATATTTTTTTTGGACTTAATAAAGATGCCCTAATTATTTCAATCACAGGAACAAATGGAAAATCAACAACATGTAAACTACTTGAAAAAATTTTGAAAAGCGCAAAGTATGATGTTAAAACAGTAGGAAATATTGGAAATCCAATTTTATTTTCTATTGGGTCTAAAAAAAATGAAGTTTTTATTATAGAGGCGTCATCTTACCAACTTCAATACTCTAAACTATTTCGATCAAAGCATGCAGCGATATTAAATATTTCACCAGATCATTTAGATAGACATAAAAATCTAAAGGAATATATAAAAGTAAAATCAAAAATATTTTTTGCACAAAAGAAATCAGATTTTTCTTATATTAATTTTAGCAATAAACACTCAAATGTATTAGCTAGTATAATTAAATCAAAAAAAATAAAATCAAAACTTATTAAAGTAACTAAAAAGAATTCTAATTTCTTGTTAAAAAAAATAAAAAATAAAAATTTTAACAGCAATGGATATATTGAAAATTTATCTTTTGCTTATAGTATTGCTAAAAATTTAAATATAAAAAATAAAATTATAATTAAAGCAATTAATAATTTCAAAACTCTTCCACATAGACAAGAAATTGTATTCTCAAATAAAAAATATTTATGCATTAATGATTCCAAAGCAACTAGTTTTGATGCGAGCTTGCAATCATTATCAAATTACAAAGAAATCTACTGGATAGTAGGGGGCATTCCAAAAAAAGAAGATTATTTTAACCTAAAAGATGTAAGGAAAAAAATTGTAAAAGCTTACATTATTGGTGAGAATATCTCATTTTTTGAAAATCAGCTAAGAAAATACATTCCTTATGAAATTTCAAAAAATATAAATAATGCAGTTAGTAATATTTATAGAGACATATTATCATCAAGTGAAAAAAAAAAAACAATTTTATTAAGTCCTGCTGCAGCCTCGTTTGACCAGTTCAAAAACTTTGAGTTAAGAGGAAATTATTTTAAAAATATAATAGTAAAAAAATTCAAAAAAAAACAAAATGTTTAATTTAGACAGAGAAAATATAAGTCTAGTAGCTAGGTGGTGGAGAAACGTAGATAAGGAAATTTTATTTTTATTTATTTCTCTTTTTTTAATGGGACTTTTTTTTTCATTTTCATCTACATCTTCAATAGTTGCGGAAAAATTAAATAAAGAAACTTATTTTTTTTTTACTAAGCATTTGATTTTTGTTTTAATTTCGCTTGCAGTATTAATTAGTATTTCTATGCAAGATAAAAAGAATTTAATGAAAATTTTACTTATATTATTTTTTATTTCTATTTTATTTCTTATCTTGCTTCCAATATATGGAATTGAGGTTAATGGCTCAAAGAGATGGATGAGTCTCCCATTTCTCCCGAGATTTCAGCCAATTGAATTAGTAAAACCATTGTTTATTGTTTTTGCTGCAAAAATAATAATCTCGAATACAAAAACTTACATTTATATAAGATATTTGTATTCATTTCTGGTTCTGTTTCTTATAATAATTTTTTTAGCAAACCAACCTGACCTTGGGCAAGTATTGTTACTAACATCAACTTGGTTAACAATGATTTTTGTATCAGGATTCAATATGATTGTTTTAGCGCTCTTAGTTTTTATTTTTTTCTCTATTATTGGATTTTTAATTTTTTTTTCCCCAGAAAAATTTGGCTATATTTTTATAAGGATTAAAACATTTATAGATCCCAAAACTGGAGATAATTTTCAAGCACAGAAGTCCCTAGATGCAATTAAACAAGGAGGCTTGACAGGTCAAGGTATGGGAGAAGGCATTTTAAAAGATAAGGTGCCAGAAGCACACACAGATTATATTATAGCTGTTATTTCAGAAGAATTTGGTGCAATATTTGTTATATTTATAATCTTTATATTTTTGTTTATTGGTTACAAAATTTTAAATAAAATTTTTAATGAAAATAATGAATTTATCAAATTAGCATTAGTTGGCTTAATTTCACTTTTAGTGATCCAAACCTTTATACATATTGGAGTGAATATTAGATTATTACCCACAACAGGAATGACATTACCTTTTTTAAGTTATGGTGGATCATCATTAGTAGGAAGTGCTATAGCAGCTGGAATAATTACAAATTTTACAAGAAAGGATTCATCTAGAGGTTAATGAAAAAAAAAATAATTTTTACAACAGGAGGAACAGGAGGTCATATATTTCCCACAATAAACTTAATGAAGCACTTTCACGACAAAGGAAACGAAGTAATATTAGTTACTGATTCAAGAGGTAAAAATTTTATTAAAGATCATGCAGAATTTAAATCTTATATTATAAAGACATCAACCCTTACAAATAAAAATATATTGAGAAAATGTTTAGCTTTAATAGTTATTTTTTATTCAATATTTAAGTCTATGATCATAATAAAAAAAGAAAGTCCAGATTTAATATTTGGATTTGGGGGGTATGTATCATTTCCTATTTCATTTGCGTCAAAATTATTTAATTTGCCGTTAGTAATTTATGAAATTAATGTTGTGTTTGGACGCTCAAATAGATTTTTATCAAAATTTGCAAAAAAAATTTTTATAGCAAAAAAAATGTCATTAAATTTTGAAGCAAAACATAGAAATAAAACTTTTGAAGTAGGAACAATTTTAAATAAGAATATATTAAACTTTTCAAGAAATCACGAAATTAAAAAAAAAGATTATTTTACAATTTTTGTGTTAGGCGGAAGTCAGGGTACAGAAGTTTTTGGTAGTATAGTTCCCCCAGTTATAAATCAACTTAAAAACAAAGGATATAAAGTAGAGGTTATTCAACAATGTCTTAAAGAGCAAAAAAATTCAATTATAAAATTTTATAATAAAAATGAAATTAAACATAAAATATTTGAATTTAACAAAAGTATCTTTGATTTGATTCTATCGTCCGATTTAGCTATTACAAGATGTGGCGCTTCTACTACCGCTGAACTAGTGCATATTGCAACACCTTTTATAGCTGTCCCATTACCCAATTCAATCGATGACCATCAATTCCTAAATGCTAAATATTATGAAAATAAAGGTTGCTGCTTTCTCTTAGAGCAAAAAAATTTTAATGTAAAAAATTTATTTAATTTAATTGAAAAATATATAAAAGATCAAAAGAAACTAGATATTATTCGTCAAAATATGAAAAAAAATTATAATAAAAATGTATATGCTGATATAGAAAATCAACTGAAAGAATTTATTTAATAATGAAAATAAGTATAGCAAGCAATGAAGTAATTCATTTTATTGGGATAGGAGGAATAGGAATGAGTGGATTGGCCCAAATCATGAAAAATATGAAATTTACTATCCAGGGTAGTGATCAAAATCAAAACAAGAATACAGAAAGATTACGAAGTCTAGGAATAAAAGTTCATATTGGGCATGATGAAGAAAATATTAAAAAAGCCACTATGATAGTTATTTCTTCTGCAGTCAAAAAAAATAATAAAGAATTAAAAATTGCAAAACTCAAAAAACTTCCTGTATTTAAAAGAGGGGAAATGTTAGCGAATGTAGTGGCATTAAAAAAGAATATTGTAGTCACAGGCTCACATGGCAAAACAACAACAACATCTCTTGTAGCTAATATTTTAGCAGAAGCAGGTTTGGATCCAACTATTATTAATGGAGGCGTAATTAATTCATTAAAAAACACAGCTCATCTAGGAAAAGGAGAATGGGCTGTAATTGAAGCAGACGAGTCTGACGGGAGTTTTTTAAAACTACCTGTAACTTATTCTATTGTAACAAATATTGATAAAGAACATTTAGATTATTATAGAAGTTTTAATAATCTAAAAAAAAGTTTTTGTGACTTTATTAAAAAAACTCCATCTTTTGGAAAATCTTTAATTTGTATTGATAACAATCATTTAAAAAATTTATTAAAAAAGTGTAAAACAAATAATTTTTTAACTTATGGCTTTAATAAAAAAGCAAATTATCTCATTATAAATGTTAAAAAAAAAATAGATCATTCAATTTTTGATTTACAAATTAGACATTCTGGAGAAAAATTTTATAAAATAAAAAATATAAAGGTAAACTTGATAGGAGAACATAATATAACTAATGCTACGGCAGCAATTGCTATCGCCTTAAACCTAGGAATCAAAATAAAAAAAATAAATAATGCACTTAAAAAGTTTATGGGTATTCAAAGAAGATTCACAAAAATATTTTCTATGAATAAGATAGAATTTTATGATGATTATGCCCACCATCCAACAGAAATTGTAGCTGTTTTAAAAAGTGCAAGAGATGTTTATTTAAACAGAAAAATAATATGCGTTTTTCAACCACATAGATATTCGCGTATAAAATTACTTAAAAATGAATTTGCCAAATCTTTCAAATCATCGGATGAAGTAATTTTATGCCCCGTGTATTCAGCTGGTGAGAAAAATAAATATGAATACAGCAGAGATTCTTTTTCTAAACTAATTTCAAAAAAATCCAACGTTCAAGTAATTAACATTAAAGATGAAAAAGATTTAAAAAACTATTTTAAAAAAAATTTACTTGCAGATGAATTAGTAATTTGTGCAGGAGCTGGTAGTATTTCAACTTGGATAAGACAGATTGGAGAAGATTTGAAATGGAGTTGATCAAAAAGTTAAAAAGTAAAATTGATAGCAAAATATTATTTAATGAAAATCTATCTAAATATTCTTGGTTTAATCTTGGTGGACCTGCAAAAGTAGTATTCAAGCCCATCAACTTAAGTGAACTTTCTATTTTTTTAAAAAGTATAAAAGATAGTAAAATAAAAGTACTTGGTGCTGGATCAAATACCCTAATAAGAGATGGAGGTTTTGATGGAATTATAATTAAATTAGGAAAATCTTTTTCTCATATTTCATTATTTGATGAAAACACCATAATTGCAGGCTCTTCAGCATTAGATAAAAATGTTTCAAACTATGCTATTGAAAATTCTTTATCTGGTTTTGAGTTCTTGTCATGCATACCAGGTACAATTGGTGGAGGTATTAGAATGAATTCAGGTTGTTATAAAGAAGATTTTTCAAAAATTTTACTTTCAGTCCAAGCTGTAGATTTTAATGGAAATATGAGGATAATTTACTCTAAGGATATTAATTTTCATTATAGAGGATGCGATTTAGGAGATGATTTAATTTTTATAAGCGCAACTTTTAAAGGAAAAAAAGAAAAAAAAATAAATGTTATAAAAAAAACTAATCAATTAATTATAAAAAAAAAAGCAACTCAACCCTCTAAAATTAAAACGTGCGGTAGCACTTTTAAAAATCCTTTAAATAATAAAGCCTGGAAATTAATTAAAGATTCAGGATGCGCAAATATGAATGTTGGTGATGCCTATATATCAAAAAAACATAGCAATTTTTTTGTTAATAGCGGAAATGCAAAATCGGCAGATCTAGAAAATTTGATTATTAAAGTAAAAAAACAGGTATTAGAAAAAACAGGAATTAATTTAGATTTGGAATTAAAAATTATTGGTAAAAAGTTGTGAAAAAAATAATTGTTGTTCTTATGGGAGGTTTATCAGGAGAAAGAAAAATAAGTTTTTTAACTGGAAAGGCTTGTTCTTATGCTTTAAAAAAAAAAGGTTATAAAGTAAAGGAATTGGATGTAAAAAATAATTTTGTTGAAAAAATAAAAAAATTAAAACCATGTATCGCATTTAATGCTCTTCACGGAAGGTATGGTGAAGATGGATTTGTCCAGAGTATACTTGAGTCTCTTAAAATTCCTTATACTCATTCTGGAGTATATGCTTCTAGTCTGGCAATGGATAAAGAATTATCAAGAATAATATTTAAAAAAAATAAAATGAATGTACCAAAATATTTTATTTTATATAAAGATGAAGAAAGACTATTAAAAGAAAATATAGTAAAAAATAAAATTAAATTTCCAATAGTAATTAAACCCATTAATGAAGGATCAAGTTTAGGTGTCTATATATGTGAAAATATGGGAAAACTAAAAAAAAATTTTAAAAATTTAATTAAGAGGTACAACAGGATCCTTATTGAAGAGTATATAGGTGGAAAAGAAGTGCAAGTAGCTGTTATGGGAAAAAAAAGCTTAGGTGCAATAGAACTCAGACCAAAAAGAAAATTTTATGATTACATGGCAAAGTACTCTGTTAAAGCTAAAACACAACATATAATGCCTGCTTCAATTTCTAAAAAAGAATATAAAAAAGTTCTTCGCTTAGGAGCAAAAGCCCATAAAGCATTAAAATGCAAAGGTTTAACTAGATCAGATTTTAAATACTTCAAAAATAAATTCTATTTATTAGAAATTAACACTCAACCAGGAATGACAAAGCTTTCTCTTGTGCCAGAAATAGCTAACTATTATGGAATTAAGTTTGAAGATCTGGTTGAAATAATAGCAAAAGACGCAAGCATCAATAGATGAGAAAAGTATATAAGGTTTTTTTAATAATATTACTTTTTATTTTTTTATCAACACTGAATCCAAACAGTGAAGATTTAGTTATAAAAAAAAAAAATAATTTTTTTAATATTAAAAATATTATAATTAATAATAATAATCTAATTAATGAGAAGATAATTAATAAAAAAATAAAAAATATTTTTAATAAAAATATTTTCTTAATTAAAAAAAATGATATTAAAAAACCATTAAAAGATATTAATTTTTTAAATAAAGTTGAGGTTAAAAAACAATACCCAGAAACAATAATTGTTAAGATTTTTGAAACGAAACCAATTGGCATATTATACAAAGATAAATCTAAATATTTTGTTGACAATTTTTCAAATTTAATTTCATTTCAGGAGTTCAATAACTCTAATTTTTTACCCAGTATTTTTGGAGAAAATGCAGAAAAGGATTTTTTAAATTTTTTCAATGAGTTAAAAAAAAATAAATTTATGATTTCTGAAGTTGAAAGTTATTATTATTTTCAAGTTGGAAGGTGGGATATAAAATTAAAAAACAGTAAAATAATTAAGTTTCCTGAAATTAACACCACAAAAGCAATAAAAAAATCTCTAAAGTTATTGAAGCGTGAAGACTTTAACAAATATAATATCATTGATTTAAGGGTGGATGGTAAGATAGTAGTAAACCAATGAATTCTGAAGAGCCTTTTTGTGTAATTGATTTAGGTAATATAAATATTAAATGTTTAATTTTCAAAATTAAAAATGATAATAATGCAGAAATACTAGCTACCTCTGTAACTCCATCAGAGGGAATTTATAACGATGCAGTTATAAACTTATCAAAAGCAACCGTTGCTATTAGACATTGCATAAGTAATGCAGAAAAAAAAGCTAAAATATCTTTAAAAAAAATTAATGTAGTTTTTGAACAACTAGATTTTTTATGTACAAAATTCTCAGCACACAAAAAAATCAATGGCTCACAAATTGACAGAGAAGATATTGAATTTTTATTAAAAGAAGCAAAGAATCAATTAACATTAAATGATAAAAATCAGCATTTAATTCATATCTTTAATCACAATTATGTTGTGGATGGAAAAATTTTTTTGGAAGAACCTATAAATGTTTATGCAGATTTATTGACTCATGAAGTAACTTTTATTACAGCACCTAAAAATAACATTAAAAATATTAATCAGATATTTGCAGATTGTGATTTGGAAATAGAAGGTTTAATTTCACGCACTTTTGCTATAAGTGTAAATTTACTCAGTGATAAAAATCTCAATGAAGGGTCAGTCTTAATAAATTTAGAACTTGATAAAATTAGTCTGGGTTTATTTAAAAATTTAGCATTAGTACATTCAATAAATATACCAATTGGAGTTAACCATATTACTAATGATATTTCTAAAGTTTGTTCATTAAGCTCAGAAGAGTCACACAATATAAAAAATAGTATAAATTTTTCACTTAAAGAAACACAAAAAATATTTGATGAAAATAACTTTTTAAAACAAAACTGTTTTATTACTTCTGCATATAGAAAAATAAGTAAAGATTTAATTATAAATGTTATAAAAGCAAGATTAGATGAAATTTCCCAAAAGTTAATGAAGCAATTAATCTTAGGAGGTTTCAATTTAAATCCTGGAATTAATATTTTTTTAGTAAGCGAAGAGTCAAACCTTATAAATTTAGAAAAATATTTTACACAATTCTTTAAAGTTAATGTCACAAAATTAAATAAAAATAGCTCTAACAATAAAGAATTAACAGAAAATAGTTTTATTTCACTATTAGGTGCGCTTAAAATAATTAAAGATGGCTGGGAAACAGAAGCAATACCAGAAAAAAGAAGCCGAAACATAGAAAAAATAAGCTTTTTTAGTAAAATTTTTAAAAAACTATAAAAAATTATAAGTATCTTTTTGTAATATAAGTTGTCTTTTAACAATTTTGAGCCTTTTATATACATTCAATAGGATTCATGAACATACAAAAAACAATAAAAGATACAGTTAAACTTCATGGGATAGGTTTGCATAATGGTATAAAAGCAAATCTTTATTTAAAGCCTGCTGAAGTTAATTCAGGGATTAAGTTTAAAAGAATTGATGTTAATGGCTTAAATATAATTGAAGCTAATTATAAAAATGTTAGTTCAACTGCGCTTTGTACGACAATTAAAAATTCTTCAAATGTTTCAGTTTCAACTATCGAACATTTAATGGCAGCATTTTATGGAGAAGGAATAGATAATATTTTAGTTGAAATAGATGCACCAGAAATTCCTATTATGGATGGCTCGGCTTTTGATTTTGTTGAAGCAATTAGATCTGTAGGAACCGAAGATCAAAGACATTTAAGAAACTTTATTAAAGCAATAAAAAAGGTTGAGATTAAAAAAGGTTCAAAACATATTTCAATAGAGCCGCTTGAAAAAGATTTAATAATAGATTTCCAAATAGTGTATAAAAATCCTTTAATTAGAACACGAAGAAGCGAATTTAAATGGAGCGTCAACAATCTAACTTCAATATATAATTCAAGAACATTTTGTTTATACGAAGATATTGACAAAATTAAAAGTATGGGTTTAGCAAAAGGAGGTTCTTTAGATAACGCAATTGTTGTTAAAGAAAACAAAATCTTAAATGACGATGGACTTAGACATAGACATGAATTTGTGGAGCACAAAATATTAGATTGTCTAGGTGATCTTATGTTATCTGGTTATAGAATATTTGGTCATATCAAAACTTCTGAAGGAGGACATGAACTTACCAATTCATTGTTAACAGAGTTTATTGCAAATAAGTCAAACTGGGAATTTCAAAATTTTGACGACAAAAAAAATGTTCAAAATGATATGTCCCCAAAATCTATTGCTGTTAGTGTGTAATTAGACGTTTATAAAGAAAATTGTATTAATTAAATATTTTGTTAAAATATAATTTTATCTAAAATGTACAAAAAATTATTACTTTCTTTTACTATAATATTAACTCTTTTATTATTTTCTTGTTCTAAAAGTGTTAATGAAGAGATTGTATCCAATCCTACTGACGAAGAGTTAGCTACTGAACTATATTTGGAAGGTGTTGACGCTCTTATAAAAGGAGATTCTTATTTTGCAGGACAAAAATTTAAAGAAGTTGAGAGTTTACTTCCTCAAGGAAAATGGGCCAGCAAAGCAAGCCTCATGGCAAGTTATGCTGACTATAATAGAAACGCATATTCTAATGCAATTTTTAGCTTAAATAAACATATAAAAATTTATCCAGCAGATCCAAATTTATCGTACGCACATTATCTAATGGCAATGTGTTATTATGAGCAAATATTGGATGAAAAAAAAGATTTAGGACCTTTGTTGAAAGCAAAGGAAAAATTTGAATTTATAATAAAAGAATATCCCGAAACAGACTATGGAACTGATGCTAAATTTAAAATAGATTTAATTGTAGACCAGTTAGCTGCAAAAGAAATGTCAATAATAAGATTTTATATGAAAACAGAAAAATGGATTCCTGCACTTAATAGACTTAAATTAATTGTTTCAAAGTATGAAAGAACCATTTTTGTAGAAGAAGCTTTACATAGATTAGTTGAAGTAAATTATAGGCTGGGTTTGGTTGAGGAAGCTAAAGCAGTTGCTTCAATATTAGGATATAACTATCAATCAAGTGAATGGTATAAAAAAAGTTATAAAGTCTTCAATAAAAAATATAAAACTAAAAAAATAAAA
>Ga0114997_10001367_pt1 | contig 20273 bp, 22 predicted proteins | sample ArcticOcean_MG_C_2_FD_87045 | JGI IMG/M metagenome (GOLD analysis project Ga0114997, IMG submission 87045) | Marine microbial communities from western Arctic Ocean - ArcticOcean_MG_CB4_136 | ecosystem: Environmental > Aquatic > Marine > Oceanic | place: Arctic Ocean: Canada Basin | collected...
TAGGTTAAATTTTTTTAATTTTAAATTTTTAGATATTTTTTTTAGCTCTAATATATCATTTGTTATTATATATTTAGATCCAAAATTTTCTATAAAGGAACTCTTAATTATTTCTACTTTAAATTTTAATTTATGATGCGAAATATAAAATAATTGAATAAAAATAATTATAGCTAATGCACATTTGATTTTTTTATTTTTTATAAAAATCATTATTTAATATTGTGGATCATTTTTAAAAAAGTTTTTCATTTTAATTTCTTTTTTTTCTAATATATACCTATATACATTATAATTTTCCAAAACTCTCTGAACATAGTTTCTAGTTTCTTTAAATTTAATTAATTCAATCCAATCAACATAATCAATTTGATTTTTTTGAGGATTTTTATTTATCTTTTTCCAATATTTTACTCTTTTTGGTCCAGCATTGTATGCCGCTATAGCAAATGGATACGCACCTTCATACTCTTGTAGTAAACTTGCAATATAATGAGAACCTAAATTAATATTGTACTCTGGATCTGAAGTTAACCGTGATTTAGAATATGGAAGTTTAGCTTGTTTTGAAACTAATTTTGCTGTGTATGGCATTAATTGCATTAATCCTTTCGCCCCAGCATAACTGTTAGCTGTCATATCAAATTCACTTTCTTGTCTAATTATAGAAAGTATAAAAGCAGATTCAGGAATTTTTCGTTTATTTATAAATTTAGGCGTAGAGATTACTGGATAGTTAAAATCATTATGAAATCTTTTTTGATAAGAAGCTAATTTTGAAAGTTGTATTGCAAAGTCATATCTCGATATATTTGTTGCAAGTTGTGCAGCTAAAATTTCACTTCCACTTTCTATATTATCATTAGCAAGGTGTTTTAATATATGTTTTGTATATTTGTCTTTATTTAAGTCATCTAACAAATGAACAATTTTTACTAATTCTTTTTTATTAAAATATTTTTTATATTTTTCATCAACTTTCATTTGCTCTTTTAAATAAAATTTTTGATTAGGCTTAATTTTTAAATGTGCTAACTGTCCATAATAGGTGGTTAAATATTTAGTAGCTTCATTATACCATCTGTATGATTGATCTTTGTCTCCGATCCTTTCATAAGCTCTACCTAACCAAAATGCTCCTCTGGATAAACTAATAGGATAACCAACATTCTGATAAAATTTATTAAAATGATCAATTGCTAAGATGGGATCATTCAAAAAACTCAATGCTATCCATCCACTGATCCATTCAGCTTCTGCAAATTCAGGTCCATCTTCAAGTGCGTGTTTACTACTTATTTTATAAGCAAGTTCATATCTTTTTTTATAAATTAAAGCTCTTGTTATTATGGCTCTTTCCTTCCACCATTTATCCGGTCTAATTAAATAATCTTTATCGTTCTTAATTTTAAGAAGAATTTTCAATGAATCGTCAACCCTTCCTCTTTTTCTTCTCCATTTAAGTCTATCGTAGTTCAGGCCCGCATCGTTTTTAAGTTTTATTGGAATATTTTTAATTGCTTGATCTACACCATATGACTTGCTCATTAAAATTTGTCTAGCTGTATAAAGTAACTGGTAGTCTTTTGGTAAATACTTTATCATTCTTTTTAAATCCCAATGTTTATTTTCCCAAGCTAAATAATCAGCTCTTTTTATATAATCTTTGTTATTTAAATATTTCTTATATTTTTTTCTAAAATATTTCATATTTGATCTATTTAGGTCAGCCGTAACCCAACCATTTTTGATCATATTTATTCCTTTTTCAGTATTTCCTATTGCTATCAAACTTTCACCTAATATTAGTTTACCATACCCACTCAAAGGTTCGTTTGATTTAAACCAATTAATTATTTTCTTAGGTGAAATTTTATTAGTTGACAATTTATGTTCTGCCAAATATTTAATTCTATTAATTCTTGGATAGTTTGCATTGCGACTTATAAATAATTGATAATCATAAAAACTTGCTTGATTTCCACTTGTTAGTAAATGTTTCCACTGAATAAAATTATATATAGATTTATCTTTTGCTTTATTTGATAATTTTAAAGCACTACTCCATTTACTTTTTTCAAATTCTTTTATAGATTTTTTTGCTAAATCAAAATCTCTTTTACTATAGTGCTTTGACGATTTTTGTTTTTTTTTAGTTTCCTTTTTTACTATTAATGGTTTACTTTTTGGAAATAAAAAAAGAACTTTTTTTTCCTTTTTTTTAAGAATTTCTTTCGTTTCCTGATTTTCTTTAAGTTTATTTTTTTTAGGTTTTGATTTTGGTGTTATTATACTTTTTGCTATTTTTTTATCAGCTGTAACCTTATCTAAAATTGGTTTTTTTAAAGGTAAAATTGTTAATTCTGCTGCATAAATATTAGATACTAGTAGCAAAACAATGATTAATGTTTTTATTAAAATAAATATTTTTATCGGCATAAAATTTACTAAATGAATCTATAAACTATGTTATAAGTATTTATGTTCAAAGGATCAAATGTTGCTTTAATAACTCCATTTAAAGATGGTAAGCTGGATGTAAATGCCTATATCAAACTTATACATTTTCAGATTGCCAATGGTACAAATGCCTTAGTCCCTGCCGGAACAACAGGAGAATCTCCTACACTTAGTCACAATGAACACCAACAAGTAATTGAGTTGTGTATTAAAGAAAGTAATGGAAAAAACCCTATAATTGCTGGAACTGGCTCAAATTCTACAGAAGAAGCTATTTCCTTAACAACTCATGCTGAAAAAGTTGGAGCAAATGCCGTTTTAATTGTAACACCGTATTATAATAAACCAACACAAGAAGGTCTATACCAGCACTACAAAGCCATAAATGATAAATGTGGAATACCAATATTGATTTATAATATTCCTGGTAGATCTGTAATTGATATGTCAGTTGATACTATGGCAAGACTATTTGAATTAAAAAATATTGTTGGTGTTAAAGATGCAACAGGTGATTTAGATAGAGTAAACCAACAAAAAAATAAAATGGGTAATGACTTTATTCAATTAACAGGTAATGATGATAATGCATTTGAATTTAATAAAAGAGGTGGGGTAGGTGCCATTAGCGTAACTGGTAATATTGCTCCAAAATTATGCTCTGATTTTCAAAAATATTCTATATCCAAAAATGATAATGAAAAAAAAGAAGCCGAAAGATTAGATAAAATTTTACAACCACTTCATAGTGCCATGTTTATCGAAAGTAATCCCAGCCCCGTTAAGTATGCGGCTAAACTTTTGGGTTTATGTGAGGATAGTGTAAGATTACCATTAGTTAAAATTACTGATCCCACAAAAGAAATTATAAAAAAAGTATTGGTATCAGCTAACTTACTTTAATGAACAAAAAAACCAATCCTGGTTTAAAAATTATCTGCTTAAATAGAAAAGCAAGCTTTAATTATTTCTTTGAAGACCTTATTGAAGCTGGAATTGTTCTTAAGGGATCTGAGATAAAATCTATTAGAGATGGAAAAGTTAATATTGGCGATTCTTATGCTGTAGAAAAAAATGGAGAAATAGTTTTAATCAATTCACATATAGCGGCATTTAAGCAAGCTAGTTATTCAAACCATAACCCTATGGATGAAAGAAAATTATTATTTAATAAAAAAGAAATTAATAAATTAATTGGAAAAATGCAAAGAGATGGTTTTACACTTGTTCCTACTAAAATGTATTTTAAAAAGGGGAAAGCAAAAATTGAAATAGCCGTAGCAAAGGGTAAAAAACAATATGATAAAAGAGCTACCAAAAAAAATAGAGATTGGAATCGTGAAAAAGCCAGATACATCAAAAAATCAAGTTAAAACCGTATATCTTGCTATTGGTTCTAATTTAGGTGATAGATTAGAAAACCTAAATATTGCAAAATTTAAATTACAATCAAATGGTATAGATATATTTAAATGCTCAAGCAATTATGAAAGTTTATCTTGGCCCAATCCTAAATATCCTAAATTTATTAATATAGTTATAAAAGTAAAAACTTATTTAAGTGAAAAAAAGCTTTTACTGTTATGCAATAAGATAGAAAACGAGCTTGGAAGATTTAGGGTTAACAAAAATGAACCACGAACCTGTGATATTGATATTATTGATTATGATCAAAAAGTTTGTAAAATTATAGGAAAAAATTTTTTAAATCTCCCTCATCCAGAAATCTCAAAGAGAAACTTTGTTTTATTACCCTTACACGAGATATCCAAAAACTGGAAACACCCACAAAGCAAAATAAGCATTCTTAAATTAATTAATCGACTAAAAATTAATAATTTAAGAGCTATTAAACAAATCTAATTTAATGGTATAATGTTATATGCTCAAATCAGAGGATCTAATAAATAAAGTTAAATCTTATAATAAGTTTTTAAATCCAGAAACATTAAATAAAGCCTATAACTTTGCTATAAAAGCACACAAAAATCAAAAAAGAGATTCAGGGGACCCTTACTCAATTCATCCTATTGCTGTTGCAAATATACTTACGGAGTTAAAATTAGATAGTGCAACAATTGCAACTGGTTTGCTTCATGACACGATTGAAGATACTCACGCAACTTATGAAACAATCAAAGTAGAATTTGGTCAAGAGGTTGCAGACTTGGTAGATGGTGTAACAAAAATTTCTGTATTTGAAAATCAAGCTGTAGCAAATTCAAAAGCTGAAAATTTTAGAAAATTAATTTTAGCTACCTCAAAAGATATAAGAGTACTTTTAGTTAAAATAGCAGATCGTCTTCATAATATGAGAACTATTGATGCAATAAATAAAGTTGAAAAAAAAGAACGCATAGCAAAAGAAACTATGGAAATTTATGCTCCATTAGCTGATAGAATGGGTATGCAAAGCATAAGAGATGAACTGGAGGATCTTTCTTTTAAGGTTTTAAATAATCAAGCTAGAGAATTAATTAAAAAAAGACTTGATAAAATAAAAGATGATAAAGTTAATAGTTTTAAATCTATTTCATATCAAATTAATAATTTATTAAATCTTAATAATTTAAATTCTAAAATTATGGGTAGAGAAAAAACTCCATTTTCTATATGGAGAAAAGTCCAAAAGAAAAGAACTTCATTAGAGCAAATTTCAGATATCATTGGATTTAGAGTTATTTTAAATAACATAGAAGATTGCTACAAGGCACTCGGTATTTTTCATAAGGAATGGAATTGCATACCTGGAAAATTTAAAGATTATATTTCCTCACCTAAGATCAATAAATATCAATCTCTACATACATCAGTGATTGGACCAAATAGAAGACCAATTGAAATTCAGATTAGAACTATGCCTATGCACGAGTTTGCAGAAAGAGGTGTTGCTTCACATTGGAAATATAAATCTTCTGAAAAATTTAATTCATTAACACTTAAAGAGTACGATTGGTTAGCTGATTTAGTGGAAATTATTGATAGAAATGAAAATCCGGAAGATTTTTTTGAATATACAAAATTGCAAATGTTTCAAGAAAATGTTTTTTGCTTTACACCAAAAGGTTCTGTAATTAAGTTACCAAAGGATGCAACACCGATTGATTTTGCTTATGCTGTACATACAAAAATTGGCAATAGTACTGTAGCTTGTAAAATTAACGGTAATGATAGTGAGTTACAAAGCATACTGAGAAATGGTGATGTTGTTGATATTATAACTTCTAAAAATAAATCACCTTCTTTGCACTGGATACCTATTACAAAAACTGGAAAAGCAAGATCAGCAATTAGAAAATACTGGTATAAAAAAGGTGAAGAAAAAGCTCAAAGAATTAAAAAATATAATACCATACTTTGGATGTCATTACCTGATAAACCTGGAAAACTTGGCGAAGTTACAACTTTAATTGGAGAACATAGTTTAAATATTTCAAGTGTTGAAATGAAAGAAAAAACCAAAGAATACATCAACTTTCGATTTAATTTAATAATTAATGATTTGAAAAACTTTACAAATTTTATTAGTGAGTTAAAACAAAAAGAGATCAAATTTAAAATTATTAGACATGAGGATAACTGGTTAAAGGAACGTAATGCTTTCACACAAAAAATCTTTAAATATTTTAAAAAAAACTAACGCCCTTTTAGAGGGTCATTTTATTTTATCATCAGGCTTACATTCATCTAAATATATACAATGTGCTAAACTGCTTAGTTTTCCACATTTAGCTGATAAAATTTGTTTATCATTAGCAAAAAAAATAAGAAAAAATTTTAAAAAAATTGATATAATTTTAGCACCTGCAATGGGTGGTATTGTTATAGGTTATGAAATAGGCAAATTGTTGAAGAAAGAAACTATTTTTTGTGAACGTGTAAAAGGTGAATTCAGCCTTAGAAGAGGTTTTCATATACCGAAAAAGTCAAATGTATTAATTATTGAAGATGTTATAACAACAGGTAAATCAAGTCTCGAATGTGTTAAAATAATAAAAAAATCAAAAGCTAAACTTATAGGTTTTGCTTGTATTATTGATCGATCTACTAAAAAAAGTTTAAAAATAAAGTCAAAAATTGTTTCACATCTAAAGATTGATGTACCTATATTTAATCAAAATAATTTACCTCAAGATTTAAAATTTATTCCAATAACAACACCAGGCAGTAGATTTATTAAATGAAAAAATTAGGTGTAAATATTGATCATGTTGCAACGTTAAGAAATGCAAGAGGTGGAATTCATCCCGATCCATTAGCAGCAGCTAAATTTGTAATAAAAAGTGGAGCTGATTCAATAACTATTCATTTAAGAGAAGATCGTCGACATATAAAAGATTCTGATGTAATTAAAATTTGTAAAAATAAAAAAATCCTAGTGAATTTAGAAATTGCTCTGGATGCAAAAATTATAAAAATTGCTTTAAAAAATAAGCCAAACTACATCTGCATAGTTCCTGAAAAGAGAAAAGAAATTACTACTGAAGGTGGTTTAAATTTAGATAAACATAAAAATATAATTAAAAAAGTTTTAACAAATTTTAAAAAGTCTGGAATAAGAACAAGTTTGTTTATTAACCCGAATATTAAAAATATTAAATTATCAAAAAAATTGATGACTGATTGTGTTGAATTACACACCGGTAAGCTTTCAGAATTGATAAAATTAGGGAAATCATATAATAAGGAATTACATAAAATAAAAGAATGCTCATATTTAGCTGATAAACTTGGTTTAGAGGTTCATGCAGGTCATGGTTTAGATTACAGATGTACAAAAATATTAAGTAAAATTAATCAAATTAAAGAATTTAATATTGGTCATTTTATAATTTCCGAATCAATTTTTTTTGGACTAAGCAAAGTTGTAAAACAATTTAAAACTATATCAAAAAAATAAATATGAAAACGATAGGTATAGGAGTGGATATATTAGATAATGTAAGGATAAAAAAATTAATTAAAAACAATGTTTTTTTAAATAAAATTTTTACTAAAAAAGAAATTATTTTATCAAAGAAAATTAATAACAAACCTGCTTATTTTGCTAAAAGATTTGCTGCAAAAGAAGCTTTTTCAAAATCACTCGGTTCTGGTTTTAGAAATGGTTTGTCTTTTAAAGACATATCAATAGTTAATGACAAATTGGGCAAACCATCATTTTATATAAGTGATAAATTAAAGAACATAATTAAAAAAAAGTTTAAAATTAAAAAATTTAATTTTCTACTATCTATTTCAGATGAAAAAAAATATTCTCTAGCATTTGTAATATTTCAAAAACTATGAAAATAAATAAATATTTAATAGCTGATAATCTTAAAACTATATTTTATGCATTAATTATAGCCATCTTAATTAGATCAATTATAATTCAACCTTTTTATATTCCCTCATCATCTATGGAGCCTAATTTATTAATTGGGGATAGGTTATTTGTTACAAAATTTTCATACGGTTATAGCAAGCATTCATTCCCATTCAGTCCACCACTTATTAAAAATAGAATTTTATTTAATAAACCACAAAGAGGAGATGTAGTTGTATTTAAAACTCCTGTTGATAATAGGACCGATTATATAAAGAGATTAATCGGATTACCTGGAGATAGATTAAAATTTATTAATGGCGATTTATATTTAAATAATAACCAAATTTTAAAAGTTAGAACTTCAAAGATAGATACCGTTTATTGTGGATCTTCAAATCCTATAATTATAGATACATATGAAGAAGTATTACCTAATAATAAAAAATATAAATCTGTTTATTTTAAAAAATACAGCTATCAAAATTCAGATGAATTTATTGTTCCAGAAAAACATTATTTTTTTCTAGGGGATAATAGAGACTGTTCTAAAGATAGCAGATATTTATCAAGCGTTGGTTATGTGCATGAAAATAATTTAGTTGGTAAAGCTCAATTTATTTTTTTTTCATCTGATTACAGAATTGGAAGCATCTTTAATTTTTTGAAATGGAACAAAACTCTTAGGTTTAATAGATTTTTAAAAAAAATAAATTAATGAATTTTGATATTTTAAAAGTTGAAAAAATAATTAATATTAATTTTAAAAACAAAGATTTACTTATAAAAAGCTTTACACATAAAAGTTACGATTCAATTAACAGTTATGAAAAATTGGAATTCTTAGGTGATCGTGTTTTAGGTTTAATAATTTCAAAAAGATTATTAAAAATTTACCCAAATGAAAATGAAGGCTCTTTAGACAAAAAATTAGCTTCATTAGTTAATAAAAAAAAATGTTTAGAGATAGGTAAAATATTACAATTAGATCAATATATTTTAATAGCTAATAATAAAAGAAGACAAATATCAATAGAGGGTAAAATTATAGCTGATGTATGTGAGTCGATAATTGGAGCAATTTTTTTAGATCAAGGCCTAACGATAGCAGAAAAGTTTATTCTTAAAACTTGGGATAAAGATCTTAAAGCTAGTATAATAACTTTTATAGACGCTAAAACAAAACTTCAAGAATATTCATTAAAAAAATATAAAACTTTACCAATATACAAGCTTCTCAAAAATTCAGGACCAAGGCATAAACCATTTTTTGAAGTTTCAGTAGAATTTGAAAATTCTAAATTATTTATTGGAAATGGAACATCCAAGAAAGATGCTGAACAAAATGCTGCTGAACTTTTTATAATGACCTTGGATATAAAATGAATTGGAATGATTCTGGATATTTATTATCAAAAAATAAATATAATGAAAATTCTATTATAGTTGAAATTTTCACTGAAAATCATGGAAAATGCTCAGGTATAATATTTGGTGCAACTTCAAAAAAAATAAAAAGTTATTTAGAAATAGGCAATAAGCTTCATATTAATTATGCCTCTAAAAATCTTGGTAGAATAGGTTATTTTAAAGCCGAAATATTAAATGCAACCACTCCATTGTATTTTGATGATCAAAAAAAATTAATGTGTATTGCATCAGCAATGAACTTAATTAAATTACTTACAGTTGAAGCCCAAGAGAGTTCTAACATTTATTATTTAATTGATAATTTTTTTAATATCTTGTCTTCAGAAAATTGGACTAAAAAATATATTTTTTGGGAACTTGAACTATTAAAATTAGTTGGTTTTGACCTTGAATTAAAAAAAATTGTTAATGAAGAAATTATTAATAATGAAAAAAAATATTTTGTTCAAAATAGTACTGAAAAAAAAATTGTACCCAATTTTCTTGTAGAAATAAATGACAAAAAAATAGATAAAATAAATTTAATAAAAGGTCTGAAACTTGTAGGTGATTATCTTGAAAAAAATATATTAAAACCAAACAATATCAATTATCCGTTATCAAGGTTAGACTTTATAAATATTTTAAAATAATTATTTTAAAAAGTCTGCAACTTTATCTGCATAATAAGTTACTATTGCATTGGCACCCGCTCTTTTAAAAGACATTAAGTTTTCTATAATTGCGCCATCATCAATAATTTTTTTTTTTATACCATTACTTAGTAAGCTATATTCACCTGAAACTTGATAGGCCAACACTGGAATTTTAAAATTATCCTTTACTAATCTGATTATATCTAAATAGGGCATGCCAGGTTTTACCATAACCATGTCAGCTCCTTCCTTAATATCTAAGGATACTTCTCTTAAGGCTTCATTACTATTTCTAAAATCCATTTGATAATTTTTTTTATTACCTTTTAATAAACCTTTTGAACCAATGGCATTTCTAAATGGACCATAAAAACTTGAAGCATACTTAACGGCATAAGAGAGTATTTGAACCATTTGGTGACCTTCTTTATCTAAAGCCTTCCTAATTTTGCCAATTCTTCCATCCATCATATCTGATGGTGCAAGTACATCACATCCAATTTCAGCTTGAAGTAACGATTGATTTATCAATACTTCAATAGTTTCATCATTTAGAACGTAACCAGATTTTATCAAACCATCATGCCCATGAGAAGTGTAAGGATCTAAGGCTACGTCACACATAATACCAATTTCATTTTTGTATCTTTTTTTAATATATTGAATTGCCTTACAAACTAGGTTGTCTTCATTTAAGGCTTCAGTGCCAATTGCATTTTTGACTGTTTTTTTTGTATAAGGAAATAATGCAACCATAGGTATTTTGTTTTTGATAGCTCTATCAACAATAATTCCTAGTTTGTCTATTGTGTATCTGTAGACACCAGGCATGGTTTTGATTGATTGTCTTGTATTTTTCCCATCTAATAGAAATATAGGTAATATAAAATCACTTGCTGAAAGGTTATTTTCTTGAATTAGTCTCCTAGACCAATCATTTTTTCGACTTCTTCTAAGTCTTAAGTTGGGATAATTTCCTGTAATCATGTTTTAATCTATTTTTAAAATGCGACAAATGTATTATACAAATATATATTAAAATGGGTAAAAAACAATCAGCATGAGTATTGAAAACAAAAATATTGTAAACTTAGATTTAAAACAAGAAAAAAAATTTTTAGATTTCAGTGACTTTCAAAAACAAAATATCAAATTTGATATTGATAAATTGCAAGAAGCTTATAACCAGATTGTTCAAACTAAAAAATTCGAGGATGGTGGGGGTATAGCTCACTTTGGAGCCATTTCTCTAACACAAATTCCTGGTGATCCAGATTCTGTAAAAGGAAGTAAGGCTAGAGGTGTTTATTGGACTAAGCCAGACAAATCAGGCAAAGAAGTTTCACGTGATGTTACAATTGATGAATCTGCTTATTCAGAATTTATACCCGATTATGAAAATACTTATTTTAAAGAAGTCTTTGATGTTCTATCATCTAAATATAAATTAGGGCGAGTTAGAATTTTATTAAAAGAACCTAGATCAACACTAAGTTGGCACAGAGACCCAGAACCAAGATTGCACATACCTTTAATTACAAATCCAGGTTGTTTGATGGTTATTGACAATGTTGCAAAACATATGCCTGCAGATGGATCTGTGTGGGTTACTAATAATACAAAATATCACAATGCTTTTAACGGCGGTGAAGAAAATAGAGTTCACTTAGTTGCATGCGTTTTAGATTATAAATTTAACTAGTTTGAAAAAAATATTTATTTCATCAGATCACGCTGGATATAAATTGAAGGAATTAATCAAAATTCATTTAGATAAGAAAAAAATTAAATATATTGACCTAGGTCCAAAAAATGACAATAGAGTTGACTATCCTGATTTTGCACACAAAGTAGCTAAAAAAGTTAAAATTAATAATAATCATACAGGCATACTTATTTGTGGTTCTGGTATGGGTATGAATATTGCTGCAAATAGACATAAAAATATACGTGCTGCTCAATGTTTTAATTTAAAATCAACAAAATTATCAAGATTGCATAACGATGCAAATATCATTACATTGGGATCAAGACTTCTTACAAAAAAAAATGCTTTAAATTGTGTAAGTATTTTTTTAAGTACAAAATTTAATGGTGGAAGACACACAAAAAGAATAAAAAAAATTTAATTATGTCTAGTGAAAAAAATTATTTAAACAGTCAATACAAAAGTTTTTTTGAGGATAGCTTATCAAAAACTGATCCTGAATTATATAAGGCTATTAGTGATGAATTAAAAAGACAACAACAACATATTGAATTAATAGCCTCTGAAAATATTGTTTCTCAAGCCGTATTAGAAGCTCAAGGTTCTGTTTTAACCAATAAATATGCGGAAGGCTATCCTGGTAAAAGATATTATAATGGTTGCGAACATGTCGACGTTGCAGAAAACTTAGCAATAGAAAGATTAAAAAAGTTATTTGATTGTAAATTTGCTAATGCACAGCCTCATTCTGGAGCTCAAGCAAATGGAGCTGTATTTTTAGCACTATTAAATCCAGGTGATACATTTATGGGAATGAGTTTAAATTCTGGTGGTCACATTACACATGGTTTAAAAATTTCAATGTCTGGTAAATGGTTTAATCCAATAGGATATGATGTTGATAAAAAATCAGAACTTATTGATTATAATAATGTTGAAAAACTTGCTTTAGAGCATAAACCAAAACTTATAATTTGTGGAGGAAGCGCTTATTCTAGAGTGATTGACTTTAAAAAGTTTAGAGAGATTGCTGATAAAGTAGGAGCATATCTTATGGTCGATATGGCCCATTTTTCTGGTTTAGTTGCTGGTAAAGGCTATCCAAATCCCTGCGAACATGCTCACGTAGTTACTTCCACAACACATAAAGTTTTTAGAAGTGCGAGAGGTGGAATTATTTTAACAAATCATGAGGATTTAGCAAAAAAATTTAATACGGCTGTATTCCCTGGTTATCAAGGTGGACCACTGATGCATATAATAGCTGCAAAAGCTGCAGGTTTTTTAGAAGCTTTAAGACCAGATTTTCAAATTTATATAAAATCTGTATTAGACAATGCAAAAATTTTATCAGAAACGCTTAAAAATAATGGGTTTAAAATTTACTCTGGTGGGACTGATACACATTTAATGTTAGTTGATTTAAGGCCTTTTAATGTAAAAGGTAATGTTGCTGCTGAAAGTCTTTGTAAGGCTAATATTACATGCAATAAAAATGGAATACCATTTGATTCAGAAAAACCAATGATTACCTCGGGTATAAGACTTGGGACTCAAGCTGCAACAACAAGAGGTTTTGGTTTGAAAGAATTTCAAAAAGTTGGAGATTTAATAACCAAAGTAGTAGAGGGTTTGTCAAAAAATCCAGAAGATAATAGTAAAATCGAAGAAGAGGTTAAAAATGAAGTTATAGAACTTACATCTTCTTTCCCAATATATAAAAATTTAAAATAAATGATTTGTTCAATTTGCAAAAAAGGAGAAACATCTGTAGTTGATTCAAGACCTGCAGAAGACGGCTCTGTAATTAGACGTAGACGCCAATGTATATGTGGTGGAAGATTTACTACATTTGAAAGAGTTCAATTTAGAGAATTAATTGTATTAAAAAAGAATGGTAGAAAATCCCCTTTTGATAGAGACAAACTAGCAAAATCTATTTACATAGCTCTTAAAAAAAGACCATTAGATACCGAAACCATTGAAAAGTTTATAACCAAAATATCAAGATCACTTGAAGAGTTGGGTCAAAATGAAATTGCGACCAACACTATTGGAACAATGGTTATGGAAGGGCTTAAAGAACTTGATCCTGTAGCTTATGTAAGGTTTGCATCTGTCTATAGAAATTTTAGAGAAGAAAAAGATTTTGTACAATTCGTGGACAAATTAGATGTCTACAAGAAAAGATAAATTTTCAAAAAAAGACATTAAATATATGAGTCTTGCTTTAAATCTAGCAAGAGCAAACCATGGATTGACGGGCAAAAATCCTTCCGTTGCCTGTGTAATTGTTAAAAATAATGAGATTATTTCAATTGGTCAAACTAGCTATAATGGAAGACCACACGCTGAATACAATGCGATTAAAAATTCAAATAAAGATTTAGAAGGTTCAAAAATGTATGTAACACTTGAACCATGCAATCATTATGGATTAACACCGCCATGTACTAATAGTATAATTAAAAATAAAATAAGCGAGGTTCTCTATTCAATAGAAGACATAGACAAAAAGGTTAAAGGAAAAAGTTTTAAAATTTTAAAATCAAAAAATATTATTGTTAAAAAAGGTTTACTTAAAAAAGATGTAAGTAATTTTTATATTCCATATTTTTTTAATAAAAAAAAAAAAATTCCTTACATAACTGGTAAAATCGCTGTTTCAAAAAATAATTTAATTTACAGTAAAAAAACAAAAAAAATTACCGATATACATTCAGATAAATTGACACATTTTTTAAGATATAGAAATGACTCATTACTGATTTCATACAAAACTTTAAATAAAGATAATCCCAAATTAAATTGTAGACTCAAGAGTTTAAATAAATTTTCTCCCAAAAGAATAATTTTAGACAATAATTTAGAAATGAAAACCAGTTCTTATATTTTCAAAACTGCTAATAAAAAAAATACAATTATTTTTTATAAAAATGCAAGTAAATCAAAAATCTCTATATTTAAAAAAAAAGGTATTCAATTAATAAAATCCAATTTAATTAAAAACCGATATTTTGATTTTAAATTGATACTTAAAAAGCTTTATATTTTAGGATGTAGAAACCTATTAGTTGAAGGTGGGAATGATTTATCTAAAAATATTATAAGAAATAAGCTCTTTAATGAATTCTATTTATTTAAAAGTACAAAAAATTTATCAAAATTAACACCCTATAAAGAATTTAATTGCTTTAAAGATTTATCACAAAATTATAAAAGTAAATCAAAAATTAATACAATATTTGGTAAAGATTTAATTACACTCTATAAAAGATAATATGTTTAATGGTATAATATTTAATCAAGGGAGCGTTACAAAAATTCAAAAACGTCATAAAGGTATTAATATTTTTATAAAATCTGATTTAAAATTAACCAATAAAAATATTGGTGTTTCAGTTGCTTGTGATGGTGTTTGTTTAACATTAATTATGATTAAACAAAAAATAATGGAATTTTATCTTTCAGATGAAACAATTAAAAGATCCAAATTTAGATTTTTAAAAATTAAAGATAAGATTAATCTTGAACTGCCATTAAAATATGGTCAAAAAATATCAGGACATATTTGTCAAGGACATGTAGATACAGTCAGTAAAATTTTAATTATTAAAAAGATTGATAAAGCTTATTTATTTGATTTCGAAATAAATAAAAAAGATAGAACAAATTTAATTGTAAAAGCTTCTATTTGTATCAATGGAATTTCGCTTACAATCTCTAAGTTAACTAAAAAAGGTTTTCAAACATGGGTTATTCCTCATACTTTTAAACTTACAAATTTATCTTCATTAAGAAAAAATAACCTAGTTAATATAGAGATAGATATCTTATCTAAATACGTTAGAAATTATTTTAATGAAAAAAAATAATTATTCACCAATTGAAAGCATTATTAATACCGCCAAAAAAGGTGAGATGTTTATATTAGTTGATGATGAAAAAAGAGAAAATGAAGGTGATTTAATAATATCAACTTCAGACTCTAATGCTAAAAATATAAATTTTATGGCTAAGTACGGTCGTGGATTGATATGTTTGGCTATGGATAGTGTTCAAGCAAAAAAGTTAAATTTATCTTTGATGTCACCAATAAATCAATCAAGAAACAAAACTGCATTCACCGTTTCAATAGAAGCTAAAAAAGGAATAACAACTGGTATATCTGCAAAGGATAGAGCTAAGACAATAAAAATTGCCTCAAAAAAAAATGTAAATAAAACAGAAATTGTATCACCAGGTCACATTTTTCCAATCATTGCTAAAGATGGTGGTGTACTAGTCAGAGCTGGTCATACAGAGGCTTCTGTAGATATATCAAAATTAGCTAGGAAAAATAATTCTGCAGTAATTTGCGAAATAATGAATGAAGATGGAACAATGGCCAAAGGGCAAAATTTATTTAATTTTGCTAAAAAACATAATTTAAAAATCGGTAAGATCGAAGATCTTATTGCTTATCGCCTTAAAAAAGAAAAATTAATTAAGTTAAAAAAACAATCTGATATAAAAGTTAAAAATCAAAAATATAAAATTAAAATTTATGAAAATCTTCTAGATGGCTCTGAACACTTTGCTTTATTAAAAGGAAATATTAAAAGAGGTATCGTGCCTAGAGTTAGAGTAATATCTTCTAATGTAGTCCAAAATTATTTAATGAATCAAAAACTGCCAAATTCGTTTAGTAAAACCTTGAATTATTTTAAAAGATTTAATAATTGCGTTCTTATATTCATAAAAGATACTAATTTAAAATCTGTTACGCAGACTCTTAAAGATTATAAAAATAAAGATTTTTATAAGAAAGGTAATGATAAACTTATAAGAAATTATGGCATAGGTGCACAAATCATTAAAGATTTGAACATCAAAAACATGATATTGATTACTAAATCTCCTAAAAAAGTTATTGGTTTAGAAGGTTATGATATAAAGATTACTAAACAGGAATAATTTAATGAAAAAAAAGTTTTTAATAGTCATAGCCACTTATTACAATAACATTTCATCAAGTTTACTTAAAAGTGCAAAAAATACACTACCAAAAATTAGCACAATTAAAACTATTTATGTCCCTGGAGTTTTTGAGATCCCCGTAACAATTTCAAAAAATATTAAAAAATATGATGGTTTCTTGGCTCTTGGTTGTGTTATAAAAGGCAAAACTCCACATTTTGATTTTATATCTCAAACTGTAACTGATGCTATTATGAAGCTATCCATAGAAAATAAAAAACCTATAGGAAATGGAATTATTACATGTTTAAATATATCTCAAGCATTAGCTAGAAAAAAAAAGGGTAGAGAAGCAGCACAAGCAGTAATATCTGTGTTGTCTCAAAAATAATGCGAACCCCATATAATCCCAATCAAAGTCCAAGAGTTATAATTATACAAAAACTATATGGTAAATTTTTTAATGAAGACGCTGAATTAACTTTTATGAAACATAGATTTAAAAAATTTATTAAAGACGTGGTACTTGGTACCATTGAAAGAGATGAGGTAATTAAAGAAGAGGTTAAAAATCATCTAGGTGATGATTTAAAATTAACTAATTTAGATAAAGTTTTTCAAGTAATAGTTAAATCAGCTATTTTCGAATTTTTATATAAACCTAAAATTTCAACTAAAATAATTATTAAAGAATACTTAAATGCTTCAAATTTTTTTTTAGAAGACTCTCAAACAAAGTATTTAAATGCAATCTTGGATAAAATTGCTAAAAAAATTAGAATTACTAATGCATGAATTTCAATTAATAAAATATTATTTTCAAAAACTTTCTAAAAAATCTCAAGGCTCCTTAAATCTTAATGATGATGTTTTTTTTGATAAAAAAAATAAATTAGTAGTTTCAGTTGATACATATACTGAGGGTAATCATTTTATTGATTTTAAAAACCCAGACTTAGTCATCAAAAAAATAATTAGATCATCAATTTCTGATCTTATTTGTAAAGGTGTTCGACCTAAATATTATTTTATTTCAGGATCTGGTAATAAAAAAAGTTTTTCTAAATCTAATTTATTAAAAATTAGTAAATCATTAAATGAAGAACAAAATAAATATAAGATTCACCTAAGTGGTGGAGATACTGTTTTTTCAAATAGATTAAGTTTTACAATTACTTCCATTGGTTTTGCTAGCAATATTGTTTTTAGAAATAGAGCTAAAATCAATGATGATATCTACGTTTCAGGAAATTTAGGTGATAGTTATTTGGGTTTATTGGTATTAAATGATAAAATTAAACTTAATAATTCATTAAAAAAATATTTTACCAACCAATATTTTATGCCAAATATTCAATTAAAATTAGTAGATCATCTTAAAAAATTTGCCAATACTTCAATTGATATTTCTGATGGATTATTGTCGGATCTTGATAAAATGATTAACGTCCAAAAATTATCATACAAGCTTTATCTAAAAGATGTTCCAATTTCTAATAATTTAGAAAATGTTTTAGATTTTAAAAATTTATCTAAAATAAATTATATTTCAAACGGTGACGATTATCAGGTTCTATTTACAGCATCTAAGAGCAAGAAGAGAATTATTGAAAAAATATCCTCTAATTATAGAATTAAACTTACAAAAATAGGGTCAATTCTAAGTGTTGGTCAAAAATCATCCATTGTTGATGATAAAAACACGAAAATTAACCTTAAAATCAAAGGTTATTTTCATCAATTTTAAAACTTAAATATTGCCTTTTACAGCTTTTTTTGTATTGTCCGATCTTTAACAATAAAATTTTAACAACTAAACAACCAAAAGGCATTATGAATACATCAGTAGAAACAATATTACTTTACACAATTGCAGCAGGTTTTCTTTCAATAGTTTATGGTTTTTTTACTGGTAAAAATATTCTTAACTTAAGTGCTGGAAATTCAAAAATGCAAGAAATTGCAGCTGCTATCCAAATTGGTGCAAAGGCTTATTTAGCAAGACAATACAAAACAATTTCTGTGGTTGGTGTAGTTGTTTTAGTAATTATTTGCTTTGTATTTAGTCCTTTAGTTGGTCTTGGTTATTTAATTGGAGCTACCTTATCTGGAATAGCAGGCTATGTTGGAATGTTAGTTTCAGTTCAAGCAAATGTTAGAACTGCTGAAGCTTCTAGAAAAGGTTTAGCAAATGGTCTTTCAGTAGCTTTTAAATCAGGTGCTGTTACAGGAATGCTTGTTGCAGGTTTAGCTTTATTGGCAATAGCCGTTTATTATTATTTTTTATTAAAATTTGGCATTGCAGAAAGAGAAATAGTTAATGCATTAGTTGCCCTTGGGTTTGGTGCTTCATTAATATCTATTTTTGCAAGATTAGGTGGTGGAATATTTACAAAAGGTGCTGATGTTGGTGCTGACTTAGTTGGTAAGGTTGAAGCAGGAATTCCTGAAGATGACCCTAGAAACCCAGCTGTAATAGCAGATAATGTTGGTGATAATGTTGGTGATTGCGCAGGTATGGCAGCAGATTTATTTGAAACTTATGCTGTAACTATTGTTGCAACAATGGTTTTATCTTCAATATTTTTTCAAGGTGATATGAATATGATGATTTACCCTTTAACTATTGGTGGTGCTTGTATCTTAACATCAATCTTAGGAACTTTTTTTGTTAAGCTTGGAAAAAGTAAAAATGTTATGAATGCTCTATATAAAGGTTTTGTAGTTTCGGCCGTTTCTTCATTGGCAATTTTATACCCAGTTACTGATTATGTTATTGGTTTTGCAAGCGAATATAACGTTGGAGGTAAAACTTTTACTGGTATGAGTTTATATTATTGTGGAATAATTGGTTTAGTTATTACTGGTTTGTTAATTTGGATTACAGAATACTATACTGGAACTGAATACAGACCGGTAAAAAGTATTGCTAAATCATCTACAACAGGGCATGGAACAAACGTTATTCAAGGTTTAGCTGTTTCTATGGAAGCAACAGCTGTACCAGCATTAATTATTGTAGCTGGAATTCTTGCCACAAATTTTATTGCAGGTCTTTACGGAATTGCTATATCAGTTACTACAATGTTAGCTATTGCTGGAATGGTAGTTGCTCTTGATGCGTACGGTCCAGTGACGGATAATGCTGGTGGTATTGCTGAAATGGCCAAATTGCCAAATAATGTCAGAAAAACTACCGATGCATTAGATGCGGTAGGTAATACTACTAAAGCAGTTACCAAAGGTTATGCAATTGGTTCTGCTGGTTTAGGAGCATTAGTTTTATTTGCTGCCTATGTTGAAGATATTAAACATTTTTCTGGGACAACAGGATCTAAGTTAGAAGGTATAGTTGTTACTTTTGATCTAACTAATCCCTATGTTGTTGTTGGTTTGTTAATAGGCGGAATGCTTCCATATTTATTTGGATCAATGGGAATGCAAGCGGTTGGTAGAGCAGGTGGAGCAGTTGTTGTTGAAGTTAGAAGACAGTTCAAAAAGTTTCCAGGTATAATGAAAGGTAAACAAAAACCAGATTATGCTAAACTTGTAGATTTACTTACCAAAGCTGCAATCAAAGAAATGATAATTCCTTCTTTGTTGCCAGTCTTATCTCCAATTGTTTTATATTTTGTTATTCTGCCAATAGGTGGACAAGCCGAAGCATTAGCTTCAGTTGGTGCAATGCTATTAGGTGTTATTATTACAGGTTTGTTTGTTGCAGTTTCAATGACTGCTGGTGGTGGTGCTTGGGATAATGCTAAAAAATATA
>Ga0114997_10001368_pt1 | contig 20271 bp, 20 predicted proteins | sample ArcticOcean_MG_C_2_FD_87045 | JGI IMG/M metagenome (GOLD analysis project Ga0114997, IMG submission 87045) | Marine microbial communities from western Arctic Ocean - ArcticOcean_MG_CB4_136 | ecosystem: Environmental > Aquatic > Marine > Oceanic | place: Arctic Ocean: Canada Basin | collected...
AAACTATTTACTAGTGAGCAAATATTTCTTTTTATTATTGGATTGTATTTTTTGATAAGAGGTAATCGTTAATTTAAAAATAAATCAAATAGAGAAATGAAAATTATTAAAGTAAGTAAGATTATAGATCCTACCCCAGCCTCTGATGGCGCAGGTGTTAAATTAAAAAGAAGTATTGGAGTTGAGCCTGATTATTTTGATCCTTTTTTAATGTTAGATGAATTTGGGTCAGAAAATAAAGATGATTATATCGGTGGCTTTCCTCCTCATCCCCACAGAGGAATTGAAACTGTTACCTACATGCTTGCTGGAGAGTTTGAACATGAAGATAGTACGGGTGCAAAAGGAAGAATGTCTGCAGGTGATGTTCAGTGGATGAAAACAGGTGGTGGTATAATTCACTCAGAAATGCCTGCGATGACTGAAGGTAAGCTTCATGGTTTTCAATTATGGGTAAATATGCCTGCAAAATTAAAGATGAATAAACCTGAATACATCTACATAGACTCTAAACAAATGCAGGTTCACCAAGACTCAGATAAAAAAATAAAAACTATTGCTGGAAAATTTGGTGATGCAGAGGGTCCAGTTAAAGGTCATAACGTAGAACCAGTATATTTTGATATTGAGCTTGAAAAAGATAAGGATTTTAATTTCAATCTTCCATCTACTCACAATTCTTTTATTTATTTAATTGAGGGAGAAATAAAAATAGGTGATGAAAACCATAATAAAGTTAATGGTTCTACTTTAATACTTCTTACAAAGGGTGAAAAACTAAAAGTTAAGGGTATCACTAAGGCTAAATTTTTACTAATATCTGGAAAACCAATTGGTGAATCTATAGCTAGAGGTGGGCCTTTTGTTATGAGTACTAAACAAGAAATTCTTCAAGCTGTTGAAGATTATCACAGTGGAAACTTTGTACAAAAATGACAAGAATTGTAAAAATTGAAAAAGCTGGTGGACCCGAAGTTCTAAAACTAGAAACGATTAATTTAGAAAAACCATCTCCGGAAGAAGTTACTATTGAACATAAAGCTATAGGTCTAAATTTTATAGACACTTATCATCGTTCAGGTTTATATCCTGTTGAATTACCTTCTGGTATAGGAGTTGAAGGTTCAGGTATAATAAAAGAAATTGGATCAAAAGTAGAGGGTTTTTCAATTGGTGATAAAGTTGCATATGCTGGAGAACCACTTGGGGCTTATTCATCAGAAAGAAACTATCCGATAAAAAATTTAGTAAAAATTCCTGATGGAATTAGTTTCGAGGTTGCAGCTACCCTTATGACCAAAGGTTTAACAGCGTACTATTTGCTTTATAAAACTTATGCCATTTCTTCAAATCAAACTATTTTATTTCATGCTGCTGCTGGAGGCGTTGGACAAATTTTTTGTCAATGGGCAAAAAGTTTAGGTTGTAAAGTTATTGGAACAGTTGGGTCTGATGAAAAAATAAATATAGCAAAAAAAAATGGGTGTGATTTTGTTATAAATTATTCAAAAAAAGATTTTGCAAAAGAAGTTTTAGAAATTACAAAAAAAAGGGGGGTTCCAGTAGTTTATGATGGTGTTGGAAAAAATACATTTCATAAATCAATTGAATGTTTAAAAATAAGAGGCATGATGATTTCTTTTGGAAATGCTTCAGGTTCACTCGAAAATATTGATGTTAAAAAAAGTATACAGCCAAAAGGACTTTATTTTACAAGGCCCTCCATGTGGCATTATTTAAGTACCAGAGATGAAATACAAGAAGGAGCTAATAAACTTTTTGAAAGTATAAAATTAGGTAAAATTAAAATAGAAATATTTAAAAAATACAGACTAGATGATGTTGCGCAAGCTCACCTAGATCTAGAATCTAGGAAAATTAAAGGAGCAGCAGTTATAATACCTTAATCAAAGGAAGTATTTATACGAATCACATTGATTAAGTATTCGCCCTTTGTTATTTACATCTCAAATAACGAATGAAACAAATAAAAATATTTATTGAACTCACAAGGTTAAATAAACCAATTGGTTTTATGCTTTTATTTTGGCCTTGTACATGGGGATTAGCTCTTAGCTATAATTATAATTTAGAAGCAAATTTATTTTTAAAATATTTTTTTTTATTTTTTTTAGGATCAGTGTTAATGAGAAGTGCTGGATGTATTGTTAATGATATAGTTGATAAAGATCTTGATAAAAAGGTTAAACGAACAAAAACAAGACCTATTGCTTCTGGAAAAATTTCAATTTTAAAATCTTTTATTTACGTAATCATTTTGTGTTTATTAGCTTTTGTAATACTTTTGCAGTTTAACTTATTAACAATAATTTTAGGTTTAGGTTCAATGATACTTGCATTCTCTTATCCTTTTATGAAGAGGATTACCTACTGGCCTCAGCTTTTTTTAGGTCTAACATTTAATTGGGGAGTAATTATGGGCTGGTCATCATTAACAAATAATATATCAATAGAGCCTATTATTCTTTATTTATCAGCCATATTTTGGACACTGGGGTATGACACTATTTATGGCCTTCAAGACATACATGATGATGAAATTATCGGTGTTAAATCAACATCAATTAAATTTAAAAATAATGTAAAAGTCTTTGTGGGAACCTGTTATAGCTTATGTGTTTTTTTTATTTTAATATTGGGCACAATAATGAATATAGATAAATATACCATGTTAATTTCAATGTTGTTTATTTTATCTTTGGTATACCAAATAAAAATTTTTAATGTTAATAACCCTAAAGCTTGTCTCTTTAGTTTTAAGTTAAATAATTTAACTGGTTTTTTTATTTTTATATTAATTTTTTCATTTAATTTCTGATGAAATTTCCAGTTTTAAAAAAAAATTTGTTAAGACTATATCATTCTTACGTAAAGCAATATTTTAGTAAGTTAATAATTTCACTTTTTTTATCTATGATTGTTGCGGCTAGTACTGCTGCCATAGCATGGTTGCTTGACCCAGCAATTGACAAAATGTTTATTGAGCAGGATAAAACAATGATGCTACTAATCCCTCTAGCTATTGTTTTAGCTTTTTCAAGTAAAGGCTTAGCATTATATCTTGCTAGAACTGTATTAATTCGAGTTGGTAATCAAATTGTTGTAACTCTACAAAAACAAATTGCTTCATCAATACTTACATCAGATACCCATACAATAGAATCTAAACACTCAGGAGAATATCTTTCTCATATTTTGTTTGATGTTGGGCAAGTTAGTAACTTAGTAAGTAGTGGAGTATTGAATTTAATGAAAGACACTTTAACTCTTTCGGTTTTAGTAGGTTTAATGTTTTATCAAAATTGGCAATTAGCAATTTTTGCTTTAATAATGATGCCGCTAGCAGCGTTTGTTGCTAAATCTTTAGGAAAAAGAATAGGTAAAGCAACTAAAGAGAGTATTCATCTTAACGCAAGTCTAACTTCATACTTATCTGAAATGTTAAAAGGTTCTAGAATGATAAAAATTTTTCAACAAGAAAAATTTGAGGCTAGCAGAGCAACTAAAATACTTGAGGATAATATGCATATCAGAAATAAAGTTGGCTTTATTATGATACGGGCGACACCTATCATGGAGCTTTTAACTGGCATAATGATTGCTGGATTTATTTATTATTCCGGGTTTATGATCACAAGTGGTACGATGGGAATAAATAATTTCTTCTCTTTTTTAACAGCGATGATGTTAGCTTATCAACCAATTCGTTCATTGGCTACGATTAATATGTTGTTTTATCAAGGAGCAGCAGGAGCAGAAAGAGTTTTTGGTGTACTAGATAAGGAACCAACTATTAAAGAAATAAGTCATTCACCTATTTTAGATGTTAAAAAAGGAAGCATAGAGTTTAAAAATGTAAGTTTTGTATATCCAAAAAATACTGATGAAGCGATAAAAGATATAAATGTTTTTATAGAAGGTGGAAGTACCGTCGCATTAGTAGGACATAGTGGTGCAGGAAAAAGCACTATTATAAATTTATTGCCAAGATTTTTTGATCCTAAAAAAGGTGAAATTTTTATAGATGAGCAAAATATAAACCAAGTATCGCTATCCTCATTGAGGAAAAATATATCCATGGTAAGTCAAGATATAATCTTATTTGACGATACAGTTCGTGCAAATATAGCATATGCAAAACTAAGCGCTTCAGACCAAGAAATTAAAAGTGCTTGTGATTTTGCTGCAGCAAGTGAATTTATTGATAACTTGCCAGAAAAATATAAAACACAGATTGGAGAAAATGGAATTAAACTTTCTGGAGGACAAAAGCAAAGGTTATCTATTGCAAGAGCAGTTTTAAAAAACTCCCCGATAATATTATTAGATGAAGCAACATCTTCTTTAGACTCTGAATCAGAAGAAAAAGTTCAAAATGCAATAACAAATCTTACAAAAAATAAAACAACTCTAGTTATTGCTCATAGATTATCAACAATAATAAAAGCAGATAAAATTTTCGTTTTAAATTTAGGAAAAATTGTTGATATTGGAACACATAATGAGCTTTTAAGAAATTCTACTCTTTATAAAAATTTGTATAGTAAACAATTAAGCGCATAACCTATGTATTTTTGGTATAAACTAATTACATACCTTTTTTATCCGTTTGCACCAATATACTTATATTTTAGAAAAATAAAAAAAAAGGAAGACCCTATAAGATACAAAGAAAAACTATCTAAAATAAATGAAAATCGAGGCAATGGTTTTTTAATCTGGTTTCATGTTGCTAGCGTAGGAGAGGCAATGAGCATACTTCCAATAATTGAAAATTGTATTGAAGAAAAAAAAATTTCTAAAATTCTTATAACATCTATAACTGTAAGCTCTGGAAAAATTTTGCAGAAAAAATATGGTCAAAGTATAAAAGTAATCCACCAATTCTTACCTTTGGATGTACCTATTTTAATTAAAAAGTTTTTGGATCATTGGAAGCCCAACTTATCTGTTTTTATTGATTCTGAAATCTGGCCAAATTTAATCTTACAAACTAGTAGTAAAAAAATTCCTTTACTTCTTTTTAATGCAAGAATAACTCAAAAAACATTTCAAAGATGGAATTTATTAATTAGCTTTGCAAAAAAAATATTTGGTAAGTTTGATTTATGTATTGCTTCAAATAAAGAAAGTGAGAAATTTTTAGGTCTTTTGGGTGTAAAAAATGTTAAAAATTATGGAAATCTTAAGTATTCTAATGCTAATAAGAATCTAACTAAAAATTTTGATTCTAACTTTCTAAATAAAATAAAAAATAAAAAAATATGGTGTCTGGCTAGCACTCACTATCCTGAAGAAAAAATTTGTGGTGAAATACATTGTAAAATTAAAAAAACATATGATAATATTTTAAGCATAATTATTCCAAGGCATATAAATAGAGTTGATAAAATTAAAAGGGATTTATTAAATATGAATCTGAATGTAGTTTTGTCTAGTAATTTAAAAGATTTAAGTAACAGCTCTGATATAATTTTAGTAGATTCTTATGGGGAAGCTTTAAGATTTTATAATATTTCAAAAAATGTTTTTGTAGGTAAATCTTTAATAAAAGAACTAATAAATGATAGCGGTCAAAATCCTATCGAGGCCGCAAGATTAGGGTGCAAAATATTTCATGGTCCTTATGTTAGTAATTTTACTGAAATTTATGAATATTTAAAAAAATTGGGAGTTACTCAGGAAATAAAGAACTCTAACGAGCTAAGTCTATCACTAGTTGAAGAATTTAAGTCTATCAAACCTATTAACTATGAAATTGTTGAAAAAATTGAAACTTACGGACAAAACGTATTTAATAATGTGATCATAGAATTAAAAAAATATATAAAATAACTATAGATGATTTTTTTTAAACCAAAGTTTTGGGATAAAAACAAAGCTTCATTTTTTTCTTTTTTACTTTTGCCTATAGCTTTAATAATTAAATTATTAGCTTTTATTAAATACGTTTTAACGTCTGAAAATCAATTTTCTATTCCTATTATTTGTGTCGGAAATATTTACATTGGTGGTACAGGAAAAACTCCAATGAGCATTGCATTGTTTCATATTCTAAAAAATTTAAATATGAAGCCGGTTTTTATAAGAAAAAAATATTCTTCTTTTGAGGACGAAGTTAATCTTCAAAAAAATGTAGGACCAATATATCAGAATAAAAAAAGAACGGAAGCTATCAAAAATGCAATTCAAAATAATGCAAATATTGCTATTCTTGATGACGGTTTTCAAGATTTTTCAGTAAGTAAAAATTTATCTATTATCTGTTTTAATGAAAAACAATGGATTGGTAATGGACTTACAATTCCAGCCGGTCCTTTACGGGAAAGTCTATCTTCTTTAAAAAGAGCTAACTTAGTTGTCATCAATGGTAAAAAAAATAGTACCATTGAAAAAGAGATACTAAAACAAAATACAAAAATCAAAATTTTTTATTTCAAATATATTCCAGAAAACATCAGTTTATTAAAAAATAAAAGTATTACTGCTTTTGCTGGAATTGCTAATCCTGGAAATTTTTTTGATCTGCTAGAAAAAAATAATATAAATATTATTGAGAAAATAAAATTTCCTGATCATTACAATTACTCTGAAAAAAATTTGGATAACTTAATTGATAAAGCTAGGAATAGTAAAACAATTTTAGTAACTACAGAAAAAGACTATTTAAGGATTAATGAAAATTATAAAAAAAGTATTAATTATTTAAAAATTTCCACAAAAATAGAAAATAAAGATGAGTTTATTAAGGAGATTAAAAAAATTGTATGAAAGTTGTTAAATATTTTTTTGAATTTATTAGTGTTATTTCTTTATTTTTTATTTTTAAAATAATTGGTCTAAAAAATGCATCTAATCTAGGAAGTATAATTGGTCAGGCTATAGGTCCATTATTTAGATCTAAAAATCTTACTAAAGAAAATATTAAAACTGGATTAGGTGAGTTAGGTGATGAAAAAGAAAAAAATATTATAAAAAATATGTGGTCTAACATTGGAAGAACCTTTTCAGAATACATGTATTTAAAAGATTTTAAATTTAATAAAACAAACTTTCCTCACATGAAAATTAATGGAATAAAGTACCTAGAAGAGATTAAAAAAAACAACCAATCAGTAATATTTTATTCAGGACATTTTGCAAATTTTGAACTGATGGCGATGGAAATTGATAAGTTTGGGATTAAATGTGCTGCTATTTATCGACCACTAAATAACTTTTTCTTAAATCCTTTGATGGAATATTTGAGAATGAAATATATTTGTCCAAACCAAATTCCAAAAGGTAGAATAGGCATGAGAGAAATAGTGGGTAAAGTAAAAAATGGTTACAGCATTGCTCTAATGGTAGATCAGCGCGTTAGTGAAGGACCTAGAGAACTCTTTTTTAATAAACCCGCACACACAACTACTATTCCAGCCCAGTTAGCTTTAAAATATGATTGTAAATTGGTGCCTATTTTAATTGAAAGAAAAAATGATACAAATTTTGAACTTACTATCGAAGAGCCTTATAAAGTTGAAAAGACAGGCTTCAATGAAGCAGATACTAAAAATATCACTCTTAAAATTAATCAAACTTTAGAAAAAATGATTATTAAAAATCCAACGCAATGGATTTGGTCACATAATAGGTGGAAATAATGATTGATTTGGAAAAAAGAGGCAAAGAAGCAACTGGATTAAAAGACACAAAGAAAACACTCTATAAATATAAAAAAAATGGAAATACTAATAATGATCGTTGGATAAGTCGTTCAAAATTTAATGATTTTAAAAGTTGTCCAAAATGTTTTTACTTAGAGGTGATTAAAGGATTTAAGCCCCCGGGCATGCCTCAGTTTACTATGAACTCTAAAACAGACGAACTTCTTAAAAAAGAATTTGATTTTTGTAGAGAAAAAGAAATATCTCATAAATTTTTGATTGAAAAAAAACTTGAATACATAATTCCTTATAAAAATAACGAAATAGCAAAAAATATTTACGGAGAGGTTATAAAAAAATCAAAAACAGACGAACCCTATAAAGTAATGGAGGCTTGGAGAACAAATTACCATGGTATCCAAGCTAGATTTAAAAAAGAGGATATTGTTTTGTATGGCTCAGTTGATGATATTTGGCTAGACACCAAAACTAATAAATTCATTGTAGTCGATTATAAGTCACAAGCGAATGCAAAACCAGTATCTCAAGACACATATTTTAAAGGTGACTATAAAACTGGCTATCAAACACAGTTAGAGTTTTATGCATATTTACTAAAAGCACAAAATTTAAAAGAAGTATCAGATGATGCATACCTATATGTTGTTAACGCAAAAGGACTCGAAGAAGAATTTGATAATAAATTATTATTTGAAACAACTTTAATTCATACAAAAATTAAAACTGATGATCTTGAAAATGAAGTTCAAAATATGATTGATACAATGAACTCAACTAAAATCCCTAATTCAAATAAAAGTTGCAACAATTGTGCCTATGCTAGGCAAAGATCAAAAACTGATGTTTTGTAGAAAACTTAAATTTTAATTACCAATATTAAGAACTGTTGCAGGGTCTAATCTAATATTAAACCAATTAAGTCTTACATCTAAATGGGCTCCTGTTGCTCTTCCAGTCGATCCTACTGTTCCAATAATATTTCCTTGTTTTATTTTTTGTCCTTTTTTGACGAAAATCTTTTCCATATGCATATATAATGTTGAGATACCATGGCCATGATCGAATATTAAAGTTCCACCAGTATAAAATAAATCAGGTTTTGCCAAAGTTACGGTTCCATCTAACATTGCTTTAATTTTTGTACCTTCTTCTGCTGCAAAATCTAATCCATAGTGTGGCCATTTGGGTTTGCCATTTAAAATTCTTTGGCTTCCATAAACGCCAGTGATGATTGCTTTTTCAACTGGAATAATAAATTTATTTTTAAAAAAACTTAAATCACTATCGGTGGCTCTAGCCTCTCCTATCCATTTATTTTCTCTTTTAATTCTTTCGTATACTTCTTCAGGTGGGGTTACCTTCTTTTCATCAAGTCCGTCTATTTTTTGAATTTTATATTCCCTTTTAAAAACTTTTTTTACAACTTTTGTTTCATTAATTTTTATTATAACATCATTTTTTCTATCTCTACCTATCCCAAAAACAAAATATCCATCTGTTGTGATCTTAATTTTTTTTTTATCAATATAAACTTCTGAACTTGGGTCGGTTTTTCCAATAATAAAAGAACCTTGAATAAATTTTCCTTCAAAAGTGACTGCAAAACTTGAAGTTGTAAAAAATAAAAAAAATAAAATTATTAATATTCTCATTTTTTATTTAACTCTTCATACCTTTGTTGAGCTTCTTTTGGCGAGAAGTAAGCTTCTTGTAGTTCTACGTTCCAGTAGGTCAATTTATCAAGTGGTATTATTTTTTTTGAAACTGCGCAGGTGACAAAATCACCAGCTTCAATGACTTCAAAGTTGTTTGGATAAAGTTTAATCTTTGCTTTATTTTGATTCATTTTAAAGTATTTATTGTATATCCATAATATATTAGTTGATATGAGAATTATAGCAGGCAAATTTAAGGGTCTTATATTAAGCCCTCCAAATAAAAAAATTACTAGACCTTTAAAAGATCGTGCTAGAGAAGGTATTTTTAATTTATTAGCTCATTCAAGCAAAATTTTATTTCAATTTGAAAAATCAAATATTCTTGATTTATATGCTGGCTCAGGTTCTTTTGGATTGGAATGTCTTTCTAGATTAGCTCTAAGAGTATGTTTTGTTGAAAATGAAAAAGAAATAATTAATATACTAAATGAAAATATTGAAAGATTGAAAGTAAAAAAAAATATTAATATAATTTATGATGACGTATTTAATTTTTTAAAAAATCAAAATAATATTAAACTAAAATATAATTTAGTTTTTTTAGATCCTCCTTTTAAAAGCACAAACATAGAAAAAATAATTCAACTTATTTATATTAATGATATTATAACAAAAGATGCTATTCTGATTTTACATAGAAATAAAGAGACTAAGGAAAATCTACCTAGTTATTTTAATATAATTGAAGAAAGAGTGTATGGTATTTCTAAAATAATTTTCGGAAAGTTTTTATTTTAAAAGTATTTTTTTTGTTTTAATTTTAACTTCCTCAACACCCGGTTGATTAAAAGGGTTAACTTTCATTAAACGGGATAAAAGTATTGTTTCCAAAACAAAAAACGTAAAGATTGCTCCTAGCTGACTTTCTTTTTTTTTATAAAAAGTAATTTCTCTAAAAGGTATTTTTTTAAGTCTAAAAATATTTTTTACAGCTTCGCACTGAGAATTAATAATATCGTTTATATTTTTTTTTCCTAAAAATTTATATTTGGTTGGTAAATTTTTTTTAGAAAGTTTAAAATTATTTTTTTCTGATGAATTAAAAAAAGTAAAAAACTTATCTTTAGGTCCATCTACATATAGCTGAAGTAAACTATGCTGATCCCTTGGACCAATTGCCAATGTAGTATGAATACCTTTGCCATTTTTTCCTAAACTTTCAGAAACAAGTTGTTGATACCAAAGCCCAAGATTATTTAAGCTTGTGTCATAATTAAATATTACTGAATTATTAATTTTATTTGAATGTAGAGTATAAATAGCTGCTACACTTTCAATTAAAGAGTGGATAAATTTTTTATTTTTAATAAGTGTTTTTAAATTTTTAAAATTGTTTATGTTTAAGCCCATTAGTTTTGCAGGAAACATACCGACTTCCGATAAAACTGAGTAACGACCGCTAATAATATCTTTATGAAAAATAATTTCTGCATTTTTTTTTTTAGCCATCTCTATTAATGCGTTGTTTGAATTCTTTGTAATAATAATTAATTTATTATTTAATAATTTGTTTGATAATATTAAGCTAAAGTTAGATATTGTTTCAAGTGTATTTCCTGATTTTGAAATAATTATATAGCATGCATTGTTTTTATTTTTAATATTTTTATATATAAAGTGCAGATTTTCATCCAAGTTATCAAAAAAAAATACTTTTTTTTTTATTTTTTTTTTAAGAAATGAATAAATGCTTCTGGCACCTAAAATTGACCCACCTGTACCAATAACAATTATATTTTTATATTTAGAAAATTTTTTTATAGTTTTTTTTGAAAAATCTAACTTATAATCTTTTTTATAAGAGTCTATTTGTGGAATTTTTTTTTCTTTTATTTCTCTCAATAGAGACTTGAAAAATTTTCTAACAGTTATAATATTTTTTTTATATTGAGATGAGTTTGTAAAATAATTTTTAATACTAATACCTTTTTCTATCATTTATTTAGATTGTATTTTTTTCAATATTGAGCTTTCGGCAGAAACTGAGCCAGAAGATGATATTTCTTCTTCTATTGAGTTCTCTAAAACCTTGTTAAAAGATGAAATTTTATTAGTATCCTCAACTTTCTTTTGCACTCCCATAGGGTTTGGCAAGTTTTTATAATCTGGAGGCATAATTAAAGGGTCTTTTTGCTCTACTAAAAATTCATCGGTCGAGATTATTTTTTCCCCAGTTAAACCTTTTTTTACTTCACTCATGGTTTCACATGACTCTAATAAAAAAGTTAATAATATTATAAAAGTTATCTTTTTAAGCATTTTGAGATGTTTTTTCTTTTTTAAATAATTCTAAAATTATTAATCCAATTATACCTATTGTAATAAAAATATCAGCAATATTAAACACAAACCAATGATAGTTGCCTATGTGCAAGTCTATGAAATCAGGTACAGCATAATAATAGATCCTATCAAACAAATTTCCAAGTGAACCACCAATTATCAATGCCATTAGATAACTATAAATAGCTTTAGATTTTATAAGTAAAAATATTAAACATATATTTATAATAGCAATAATTGTGGTTAAAACATGATAATAAATATTTGCTTCCATCGCAACTAAACCAAACCCTATCCCACTATTCCATACCAAATAAAAATTTAGAAACGGATATATATAAAAATCGACATCTATACCTATTGCTTGTAACTTTAATAAATAAACTTTAGATGCTCTATCCAAAAAAAAAATTGCTAAAATTAATAAAGTTTTCTTCATAGAGGTTAGTTTATTAAATTGCATCTATTACAAGGGCTTATAAAAATCTTCCAACATCTTTCACATTTTTGTCCTTTGGCTTTTTTAACTGAAACTTTTATATCTTCAATTCCGTTAATTTTAAAAAGACTATCATCTTCAATTAATTTCTTAGCTTTAGCTTCTGAAGTTATTAAATGTTCTGGCAAATCAAAATCTTTAGAGATTGTTAAATATTCTTCACTTAAAAAAATCTGAACATCTGCCTCAAGGCTTGATCCTATATCTTTATTTTCTCTTTTTACTTCTATGGCTGCATTAACCACTTTTTTAATTACTTTAAATTTTTCCCATTTTTGAAATAGATTTTCATTTTTCCAATTTTCTGGAATTTTCGGAAAAGCTTGTAAATGTATACTTGTATTTTTCTCTTGATTTATTATTTGAAAAATTTCTTCTGTAGTAAATGACAAAATTGGAGCAAACCACTTTAAAAGCATATCTAAAATTATTCCTAACAAATTGATACAAGCCTGTCTTTTAGGTGAGGAAATACTATCGCAATAAAGAGTATCTTTTCTAATATCAAAATAAAAAGCAGATAATTCTAAAGAGCAAAAATTAGCCAATTCTTTGTATAATTTATGAAAGTTATATTCTTTAAAATATGTTTCAAATTTTTTATTTAATAAGAAAATTTGATGTAAAATATAACGCTCGAGTTCTGGCCATTTTTTAACATCATTAGAGTTTAAATTAAAATCATTTTTTTTGTCTTTTAAATTGCCTAATAAGAACCTAAAAGTATTTCTAATTTTTCTATATGATTCTGCATGTTGTTCTAAAATTGAGTGATCTAATTTTAAATCCTCAGAATAATCTGAAGCCGCTACCCAAGTTCTTAAAATATCTGCCCCATACTTTTTAAGTATATCTTCGGGTGCTATAACATTTCCTGTAGACTTTGACATTTTCAAACCTTTGCCATCAACAACAAAACCGTGGGTTAAAATACTATTATAAGGTGCTCTACCTCTTGTGCCGCATGATTCTAGTAATGATGAATGAAACCAACCTCTGTGTTGGTCTGAACCCTCTAAGTACATCGAGGCAGGCCACATTAAATCTTTTCTTTTTTCTAAAACGTAACTATGGGAAGCACCACTATCAAACCAAACTTCAACGATATCAGTAGTTTTTATGTAATCTTCTTTTTTATATTTTTTTCCTAAAAATTTTTGTGCGTCGTCTGTAAACCAACAGTCAGAACCTTCATTTTCATAAATTTTAGCAATATTCTCTATTACATCTGGATCTCTTAAAGGTTTTTTTGTTTTTTTTGAAACAAATAAGGGTAAGGGAACGCCCCATAGCCTTTGTCTTGAAACGCACCAATCAGGTCGTGTTTCTATCATTGATCTTATTCTGGCCCTTCCTCTCTCTGGGTAAAAAGTTGTATCGTCAATTGCCTTAAGCGCCTTTTTTCTTAAATTTTTGGTATCCATGGAAATAAACCACTGGGAAGTAGCTCTATAGACTAGAGGTGCTTTAGATCTCCATGAGTGAGGAAAGCTGTGCTGAAGTTTACTATTTCCTAACAAACTTTTATGTTCAGCTAATTTTTCTATTACTTGATTGTCGGCTTTAAAAATATGCACGCCAGAGAAAAAAGGTATTTCATCTGAATATAGGCCAGAATCATTTATAGAATTTGAGGCTTTAATTCCATGTTTTAGACAAAGATTGAAATCGTCAGGTCCATGACTTGGGGCAGCGTGCACAATACCAGTGCCCTGTTCTAAAGTAACAAAATCACCTTCTAACATAGGTACGTCATAATCGTAACCAATATTTTTTAATGGGTGTGAACAGATTGTTTCTTTAAAGTCAGAACCTTCAAATTCTTTTAAAATTTTAAAATCTTTAAAATCACATTCCTTTGCTACTTTTTTTATAAGATCACTGGCTATAATTATTTTTTTATCCTGAAAGTATTTGGTGTCTTTACCCACTTTAACTACTGAATATTTTATACTATCACTATATACTAGCGCTCGATTAACAGGAATTGTCCAAGGAGTAGTAGTCCATATTATAACATAACAATCTTCTAAAAAATCTTTTTTGAATTTATTAATTTTAAATGAAGTATAAATAGTATTTGAAGTATGATCTTTATATTCTACCTCAGCATCAGCTAATGCTGTTTTTTCAACGGTCGACCAAAGAACAGGTTTGTAACCTTGATATAAAGTTCCATCTAACAAAAATTTTCCTAACTCTCTTACTATTTGAGCTTCTGCATCAAAACTCATTGTTGAATAATAGTTTTTCCAATCTCCCTCAACGCCCAATCTCTTAAATTCTTCGATATGAATTTTAATCCATTTTCCAGCAAAATCTCTGCATTCTTTTCTAAAATCTTTTATTGGAACCTCATCTTTATTTTTTTTATTTTTTTTATATATTTCTTCTATCTTCCATTCTATAGGCAGTCCATGACAGTCCCATCCTGGAACATAAACTGAGTCTTTACCATCCATTTGGTGGAATCTAGTAATTATATCTTTAAGAATTTTGTTAAGAGCTGTCCCCATATGAATATGTCCATTTGCATATGGAGGCCCATCATGTAAGACGAATTTTTCTTTTCCCTTATTTGAATTCCTTAACTTTTCATATAGATTCATTTTTTCCCAAATTTTTAAAATTTCTGGTTCTTTTTTGGGTAAATTTGCCTTCATTGAAAATGAAGTTTTGGGTAAATTTATATTTTCTTTGCTCATAATACTAAACTTGTTTTTAAACCTTTTGTTGCAGAAATTACATCTTTATTCATTTGTTTTATCAATTGAGCAGAATTCTTAAATTTTTTATCCTTTCTTAAAAATTTTAAAAAATATACTCTTAATTTTTTTTTATATAGATTTTTATTAAGACCAAATATATTTGTTTCTAAAAAAATTTCTTTACCATTGAAAGTAGGTCGAGAACCTAAATAAGCTACACCACCATATTTTTTCATTTCACTTCCTATTGAAACTCTAACTGAATATATGCCTAATTTTGGCATCACATAATTCTTAACATTAATATTGCATGTACGATACCCAAGCTTTCTTCCTATTTTTTTGCCTTTTTTTACTTTACCTTCAATAAACCAGGTTCTTGAAAGTAATTTATTTGCTAAATTAATATTACCTTTTTTTAAATAATTTCTGGTCTTGGTAGATGAAACCATTTTACCTAAAAACTTATATGGATTTATTTTTAAAATACTATATTTATACTGTTTGCTAAATTTTTTTAATAACTTTATATCTCCCATTCTATTTCTGCCAAATTTAAAATTATTACTCACAGCAATAAGTTTTGGGTTGATTTTTTTATAAATAATTTTTTTAATAAAGTTATGTGCACTTATTTTTGAAAAACTTTTATTAAATTTAATATTAATAACAAAATCTACTTTATGTTTTTTAAAATATTCTAATTTATGTTCTCTTGATGCCAATCTAAAGTTTTTTATTTTTTTATTAAAAAACATTACTGGCAATGGGTGAAAAGTTAGTACACCAAATTTAATATTATTTTTATTTGCAAATTTTTTTGTTTTTTGGAAAACTTTTTGATGCCCAATATGAATACCATCAAAATTACCAATAGCTAGTGCTGATCTTTTAAATTTATTTGTAATATTTGTGTTGTTAAAAATTTTCATAAATTACCATTTTAACTTTTCTTGATAATAATTAGTCTTTGTTTTATACTTTTCTAAAACTTTGTCATAATTTTTAGGTGATAAATTAAAAAAATCTTTTTTGTGAACTCCATTAGTTATAAACAAAGAATCAATTTTCATATTATTAGCTCCTCTTATATCGGTTCTTATATTATCTCCAATGACTAGAATTTTTTCACCTTTTTTAATACAAAATTTATATATATCTGGGTAAGGTTTGCCAAAATAAATAACTTTCCCTCCTAATTTTCTGAAAATTTCAGCTATTTTTCCCGCACAATATTCCTGTTTTGATCCACGATGAACTACTAAATCTGGATTAGTACATACCATTTTAAGTTTAGTGTATTTTTTTAAAAAACTTTTATGATAATTTAATGATTTTTCTTTATCCTCCAAAAGACCAGTGCATAAGATAAAATCTGCATTTTTTAAATTTTTTTTTCTTTTTTCAAATCCAGCAAACAAACTTTTATCTCTTTTAGGACCAAGATGATAAAAAAAATTACCATAAGTATCGTTTTTTAAACTTTTTAGAGCAGCCTCACCTGATGTAAATACATTTTTTATTAGCGTTTTATTCATTTTTAACTTTAGTAAAAATTTTTTAACATTTTTTGCTGGTCTAGGAGCATTAGACATCAGCACAAACCTTTTATTCAATTTATTTAAATTTTTAAGAACTTTAATCGCCTCTGGATACAATTTTACACCATTGTGAATTACTCCCCATAAATCAACAAAATAAGTATCATATTTGCTCTGAATTTGACTTAGACCCTTAGTTAATTTTGAACTCATAATAAATAATAGATGATTAGCTTAAAAATACACTATTTTGGTGAATTTGTGCTATTAATTGTTAGTTTTTAGGCTGGCAAGGTATTGAAATTTATATATCTGACACTATATATCACATTATAAAAAATTAGGAGTTAACTAAATATGAAATTTAGACCATTACATGATCGTGTTTTAATTGAGGTTTTGGATAGTGAAGAAAAAACTTCAGGCGGAATAATAATACCAGATACAGCAAAAGAAAAACCTCAAGAGGGTAAAGTTGTTGCTGTCGGTTCAGGTTCAAGAACTGAAGATGGAAAAATAATATCAATGGATGTTCAGATTGGAGATACTGTTCTTTTTGGAAAGTGGTCAGGAACCGAAGTAAAGATTGACGGAAAAGAATATAGTATAATGAAAGAATCGGACATTATGGGAATCTCGAAAGGAAAAAAATAAAATGGCAAAAATAGTAATATTTGATACAGAAGCAAGAACTAAGATGATGAAAGGTGTTGATACACTTGCAAACGCAGTTAAAGTAACACTTGGTCCTAAAGGACGTAATGTAGTTTTAGACAAATCTTATGGTGCTCCAAGAACAACAAAAGATGGTGTAACAGTAGCAAAAGAAATCGAACTACAAGATAAATTTGAAAATATGGGCGCACAAATGGTTAAGGAAGTCGCTAGTAAAACAAATGATGAGGCTGGAGATGGAACTACAACAGCTACTATTCTTGCTCAAGCAATAGTAAGAGAAGGTATTAAATATGTTACGGCTGGGATGAATCCTATGGATGTTAAAAGAGGACTTGATAATGCTGTAGCACACGTAATAGAAAAATTAAAAGCATCCTCAAGAAAAGTTAAGAGTAATGATGAGGTAGCGCAGGTTGGAACAATTTCTGCTAATGGTGAAAAAGAAATTGGAGATATGATTTCAAAAGCTATGCAAAAAGTAGGAAATGAAGGGGTTATAACTGTTGAAGAAAATAAAGGTATTGAAACAGAACTTGACGTTGTTGAAGGAATGCAGTTCGATAGAGGTTATCTTTCTCCTTATTTTATAACTAACGCTGATAAAATGACAACTGAGCTAGAAAATCCTCTTATATTATTACATGAAAAAAAATTAGGCAACTTGCAATCTATGGTTCCACTTTTAGAATCTGTGGTTCAAGCTGGAAGGCCACTAATGATAATTTCAGAAGATGTTGAGGGAGAGGCACTAGCAACCTTAGTGGTTAACAAACTTAGGGGAGGATTAAAAGTTGTTGCTGTTAAAGCGCCTGGATTTGGAGACAGAAGAAAAGCAATGTTAGATGATTTAGCAATATTAACTGGTGGACAGGTAATTTCTGAAGATTTAGGAATTAAATTGGAAAACGTTAAAATAAATGATCTTGGAACTTGTAAAAAAGTTAAAGTTGATAAAGACAACAGTACAATTGTTGCTGGGGCTGGAAAAAAAGCTGATATTGAAGCAAGATGTAATTCAATAAGACAACAAGTAGAAGAAACAACTTCTGATTATGATAAGGAAAAACTACAAGAGAGATTGGCTAAATTAGCTGGTGGTGTAGCTGTAATTAAAGTTGGTGGTGCTACAGAAGTAGAAGTTAAAGAGAGAAAAGATAGAGTTGAAGATGCATTAAATGCAACTAGAGCAGCTGTAGAAGAAGGAGTTGTTATCGGTGGTGGTTGTGCTTTACTTTATGCGGCTCAAGATTTAGATAAAGTAAAATCTAAGGGCGCCGATCAAAAAGCAGGTGTTGATATTGTTAAAAAAGCACTTGAAGCGCCTATAAGACAAATTACTACTAATGCCGGAGTAGATGGTTCTGTAATTGTTGGAAAACTTTTAGAAACTAAAAAACCAAGCCAAGGATATGACGCTCAAAATGAAGAGTATTGTGATATGTTTGCAAAAGGAATTATAGATCCAACCAAAGTAGTTAGAACTGCTTTACAGGATGCTTCATCAATTGCCGGATTACTAATTACTACTGAAGCTATGGTAGCTGACAAACCTGATGATAAAGATAGTGGCGGCCCTGCAATGCCTCCTGGTGGTATGGGTGGTATGGGTGGTATGGGTGGTATGGGAATGTAATCCCAAAAACTCTTAAACAAAATTCAAAAAGGGCAGTTTTTACTGCCCTTTTTTTTATCTGAACTAAATACTTCAATAAATTTTTGGGTATGTTGTTGGAGGTTTTTTCTTAAATATTTGCTAACTTAATAAGGATAAACATTTAAATTCAATTCATCAAAAAATTTAAGACGATTTGGAATAAATTGATTAATTTTTACAATTTCATTTTTATTAATTATATTTGATTTATGCCTTACTGCAATCCAACATAATACAGACTCAGCAAAATCTTCTTTTGGTGTGACCTTAGCATATTTTGAACAGTAAAAATTTTTATCTAACTTTATTGTGTCCAACCATTTTGATTGATAACTTAATTTTTTTTCTCCATCTAAAACATGTGACAGCTCATGGATCATTGCTACGCTGCAGAGTGAATACATAAATTTTGATGCACATCTTGAATGACTAATATGAAGTATATATTCTTTTTTTTTATTTTGGTTTCCCACCCACCAAGTGCCATCATCTTTACCAATATTTTTATGAATATATATTTTTTTTGCATTAATTTTTAAAAAATGAGGTATTTGACCAAACATTTTAGAATAAAATAATGCTATCTTTTCTGCTTTTTCAAAATTTTTTATACCTTTAACATATTCTACAAATATTTCAGTTGACATATTATTTTCATATTCTGCTGTAAAACTAAAAGATCTAAAAGTTTTTTTTTTGCCTTCATTTAAGTCTTTATATTTCAGCACTTCTGTAACCTTTGATATTTTTTTTTCCTCTTTAAATGTTAAGTTTTTAAATGTTGATGGGCTATTTAATGTGAACAAGTGATCATAATTATGATTATAAAGAGCAGCTTTATATACATAGTTTGTATGACTTTTTTTTGATATTCTATCTTTTTCATCTACAAAACCTAATTCTATTAATTTTGCATATATTTTAGCATCTGACCATGTTTTGGAAATTATAGATGCCTTACCTTTTCCTGGATTAATATCATTTTTCCATTTTATAATTTTTTTTCTTGCAAATCTTTTACACTTACTATTAAATTTTTTTTCACAGTATTTAATGTCTTTAGAAACACTTTCATTACAATTATTGCTGTTACACGTGAAAAAAGTTGAAAAATTACCATCTAATGTCACATAAAAATTAAATGGATTTTTTTTTTTTATTTTTATATATTTAATAAAATTTTTAACTGCATTTTGTGAAAGATATAACTCACCCTCTCCATCTCCTTTTGCATTAACAATATTTGTAAAATTACAAAATATTAAAACTAAAAAAATATGTAAAAATATTTTTCTCATCAGACTAATGTATTCAGAAAAGATTGTAATTTACTGGCTTTTTTTTTTGAAACCAATAAACAAGCTTGAGAACTTAAAATTAGTCCATCTTTTAGAACTCTTAAATTATTATCTTTTAATGTTTTTCCAGTTGAAGTTATATCAGTAATAATTTCTGACGATCCAATAAATGGATAAGTTTCAGTCGCACCAAGACTTGGAACA
>Ga0114997_10001369_pt1 | contig 20271 bp, 19 predicted proteins | sample ArcticOcean_MG_C_2_FD_87045 | JGI IMG/M metagenome (GOLD analysis project Ga0114997, IMG submission 87045) | Marine microbial communities from western Arctic Ocean - ArcticOcean_MG_CB4_136 | ecosystem: Environmental > Aquatic > Marine > Oceanic | place: Arctic Ocean: Canada Basin | collected...
AAATATCTTTTTTTCAATTTCAGCTTGGGCTATAATCTGTTATGGAAAAGATCAAACTAAAAGCATTAACGTTTGATGACGTCTTGCTTCTCCCCCGTTTCACTGATTTCTTGCCAGCAGAGGCCAATCTTGAAACTAAAATTTCACGCAATATCACTCTAAAGATTCCTTTGGTATCGGCTGCTATGGATACAGTTACTGAATCTAGAATGGCGATAGCGCTTGCTGAAAATGGCGGCATTGGGATCATTCACAAAAATAACTCTATTGAAGAGCAAGCGCAGCAAGTCAAAGCTGTTAAAAAATATGAAAGTGGAGTTGTGCGTGACCCTACTACTATTAAGTCAACCAAGACAATTGAAGAGCTTATGCAATTAACTAATGAGCTCAGTATTTCTGGAATGCCAGTGGTTGATGATGGCGTTTTAATGGGAATTGTTACAAGCAGGGATTTTAGATACGCAGATAATCTTGCAGATCCTGTATCCACCATCATGACACCGCGAGAAAAACTCATCACGGTTGATGAGGGGACAGATCAAGCTGAAGTAAAAAAACTAATGTATAACAACAGGATCGAAAAAATACTTGTTATTGATGGAGCTGGCTCGCTATCTGGACTAGTAACCATGAAAGATATTGAAAAATCTGCAGAGTACCCGTTTGCAACTAAAGATTTAAGAGGACAGCTCAGAGTTGGTGCGGCACTGGGAACAGGAGCTGATACCATAGATCGAGCTAAGGCATTAGCAGCAGCAGGTGTAGATTTATTTGTTGTAGACAGTGCACATGGCCATTCACAAAATGTTATTGACACCATTAAACTTATCAAAATAGAATTCCCATCAATCGACGTGATGGGTGGAAATGTTGCAACCCCAGAGGGCGCTATGGCTTTGAGGGATGCTGGCGCTGATGCAATTAAAATTGGCATGGGTCCTGGATCAATTTGCACAACTCGCATTATTTCTGGAATGGGTGTTCCACAAATTACAGCCATCTTATCTATCAAAGAAAAATTTAAATCTAACGCAGTTCCTTTAATTGCAGATGGAGGCATTAGGTTCTCTGGCGATGTATCTAAAGCTCTTGCTGCAGGTGCTGATGCTGTGATGCTTGGAGGTATATTTGCTGGAACTGAAGAAGCTCCTGGTGAAGTTGAGCTTTATCAAGGAAGGAGTTTTAAGACATACCGAGGCATGGGTTCTTTGGGCGCAATGTCAGAGCGCAATGATGTTAATCGTTACTCTCAAGATGGCGTAGAAAAAGAAAAAATGGTTCCAGAAGGGGTTGAAGGCAGAGTGCCATATAAAGGGTGGGTTGTGAATGTAATTAATCAACTTATAGGTGGTATTAGACAGTCAATGGGTTATGTTGGCTGTAAGACTATCCCGGAAATGCAGACCGATACCCAATTTATTGAAATTACAAATGCTGGTATGAGCGAAAGCCATGTCCATGATGTAATGATTACAAAAGAAGCCCCTAACTACCAAAGAAGTTAATTATTTATTATGACTAATTCTGGCCAACTAGCTTTGGATAAAAAAAATCTTGACACAATTTTAGTATTAGATTTTGGATCTCAATATACTCAGCTCATAGCGCGCAGAATTAGAGAGCTTGATGTCTTTTCTGTAATTTTACCTTGGGATATTTCCAAAGAGAGGATAGCCCAGCTTAAGCCTCTGGGGATTATTCTTTCTGGAGGCCCGGAATCTGTTACAAATAGTAATACACCTAGAATCCCTGAGATTATTTTTGATCTAGGCATCCCAATTTTGGGTATCTGCTATGGCATGCAAACTTTAGCTGAGCAATTTGGAGGACAAGTCACCTCATCTAAAACCAAAGAATTTGGGCACGCGGCTATTACTATTGAGAAGTCCTCTATTCTATTTGATGGCTTTGATTCTGGATCATCAATAGATGTTTGGATGAGTCATGGAGATCATGTCTCCACATTACCTGACCAATTTAATCTAATTGCATCAACTCCATCGGCGCCTATTGCTGCTATGGCACATTCTAAAAAACCAATATATGCACTTCAATTCCATCCAGAGGTCACACATACAAAAGAGGGCAATGCTGTCTTAGAAAACTTTATATTTAAAATCTGTAATTGTCAGGCTCAATGGAAAATGGGTAATCTCATTGAGCAGCGAATTCTTGATATAAAAGAAAGGGTCGGAGATAAAAAAGTATTGCTTGGTTTATCTGGAGGTGTTGATTCCTCGGTCACAGCCATGTTGCTGGATAGAGCTATTGGAAAAAATTTAATATGTATGTTTGTTGACAATGGATTACTTCGCAAAAATGAGGCTGAAGAGGTAGAAGATTTATTTAGAGAGAAGATGGACTTAAATTTATTAGTTGTTGATGCAAAGAAAATATTTCATAGACATTTAAAGGGTGTGTCAGATCCAGAGCAAAAGCGAAAAGTAATTGGCAGAACTTTTATTGATATTTTTGATAATGAGTCAGCTAAATTAAAGGATGATATTAATTTTCTGGCACAAGGAACTATTTATCCCGATGTCATTGAATCCTCTGAATCTGAATCTAAAGAAGCAAGAGTAATTAAATCTCACCATAATGTTGGCGGTCTCCCTGATGATATGAAGATGGAGCTTGTAGAGCCTTTAAGAGACCTCTTCAAGGACGAGGTAAGGAAAATGGGCGCTGAATTAGGCCTTCCCCTTGAGATGTTAAATCGCCATCCATTTCCTGGACCTGGTTTGGGTGTAAGAATTTTAGGGGAAATCACCCCAGAAAAAGTTATCACACTTCAAAACGCAGACGCCATATTTATTGAGGAGCTAATTAAGGCTGATTTATACCATCAGGTTAGCCAAGCATTCTGCGCGTATCTACCCGTTAAATCTGTTGGAGTTGTTGGAGATGAGAGAAGATATGCAGATGTGATTGCAATTAGAGCAGTGGAAACAGTAGATTTTATGACCGCTACATGGGCCAAGCTTCCATATGAATTTCTTGCCTTGGTTTCAAATAGAATTGTTAATGAAATAGAAGAGATCAGCCGAGTAGTATATGACATTTCCAGCAAGCCACCTGCAACTATTGAGTGGGAATAGGATAAGATTATTTATTTAGGGGAAATAAAATATGAGCGAAGATGAAAATAATACTAATGAAACTTCCGGCACAATTGATACAGTTATAACTGTTGTAACAGTTATTGGCGCCTTGTTAATTGCCAGATTTTTCGGAGCGCTTGGTGTAGGTGCTATCGCAATTGGATGGTTTGTTTTTGATAGAAGTAAAGAAAAATTAGGAAGATTTGTAGCGGTTTGTGCAGGTGCTGTTGTGGGGTTGGCTGCATATGGATTAGCTTTGATAGCAATAGTTGGGCTAATTTCATAATTAAAAGTTACAAAGTAGTTACAAACTATTCTTTACTGCTCTGTAGCACCTATATACAAAGGGCTGTTTTGAACGCTACTATTGAGTGGGAATAAAGTTGCTGTGATCAAGTTAAGGACACATAGGCCCATCTTAATTTGCGTTGATTTACAGTTAGGTTTTACATAAATTGCCTAAAAAAATGAAAATATTTTTTTACCTTAAAGATCAATAATGAATGAATCAATACATAATTTAGAAAATCATTTTAATTTTAACCAAAAAATTATCTGCGTAACTGGTAGCAATGGTTTTATTGGAAAGAAATTAGTTGAAGAACTCTCAAAGATCGGATGTCGTATAAAAATATTAACAAGGAAAGAAGATGGTCAATTTCCTAATAATGTTGAAATTTTTGTTGGCGACTTAACTGATTCTGATTTATCTTTAACAAAATTTATAGAAGGTTGTGATATTTTATTTCATTGTGCAGGAGAAATAAACAATGAAGCGCTAATGAGCATATTACATATCGATGGAACCCAAAAATTAATTAACTCCGTACTGAATGAGTCTACGTTATCTAAAAAAATGCTACATTGGGTTCATCTAAGCTCTTGCGGTGCTTACGGCCCACCACCCAATATTCAAACTAGAAGAGTGATTACTGAAGCTAGCGATACCAATCCAAAGAATGAGTATGAAAAAACGAAAACTAAATCTGATGAATTGGTTATTGCATCATCTGTTAATCATTTCTCATACACTATCCTTAGACCATCAAATGTCATTGGCGCATCAATGACAAATCAATCCATTCGTAAACTAATAAAATTAGTAAAGTCAGGACTTTTCTTTTTTATTGGAAAAAAAGATGCGATTGCTTCATACATTCACGTTGACGATGTCGTCAACGCAATGATGCTCATAGCTAGTAATTCAAAAAGCAGAAATGAAGTATTTAATCTAAGCAATGACTGTAGTTGGGAAGATTTAATATTCCAAATATCATCGAGACTTAATGTAAAAATTCTACCATTACGTCTTCCCTACAAGTTCATACAAATCCCTTTGTATATACTTAAATTAATTATTGGAAGGTTTATTCATATTCCACAGTTTGGCATATTTGCTTTCAGGACAAGTTACCCAACAAAAAAAATTGAGGCGTATCTAAATTTTAAATTTTCTAGGCCAATGCCTTGCTCGATAGAGGATTTAATCAAGGATCAATCAACCACTTAGGCAAAGAAAACTACTCCCACTCAATTCAACAAGGCTGAACTTAAACCTCTCTATCCCTTTTTTTATAAGGGTTTAAGAAGTGCCTACCATTGAGTGGAAGTGAATAAAAAAGTTAGAAAAATCAATGCTTTTAGTTACATGGAAAACTAGACCGATCCACTCTTGAAGTTTGATATAATTTGTTGAATCAAACTAAAGTACTTTAATAATGATGAAATTCGAAATTAATAGCACTCCCATAGGTGATGGATACCCTCCATACGTTATTGCCGAGCTTTCTGCCAATCATAATGGTTCGATTGAAAGAGCCAAAGAGTCCATTACAGCCGCAAAACTCAGCGGGGCTTCAGCCGTTAAAATACAAACTTATACAGCTGATACTATGACAATTGACTGCAATCTAGATGATTTTATGATTAAGGGTGGTTTGTGGGACGGATATCAACTATATGATCTTTACAAAGAAGCAGAAACACCATTTGAATGGCATGCAGAAATATTTGAACATGCAAGAAATTGCGACATTACAATATTTTCTTCTCCATTTGATGAAACTGCAGTAGATTTACTGGAGGAATTAGATGCACCAGCATATAAAATTGCATCATTTGAGCTTACAGATTTGCCATTAATTAAATATGTTGCAAAAACCAAAAAACCTCTTTTAATGTCTACTGGCATGGCATCTGAGGAAGAAATTCATGAGGCTCTAACTGCCGCAAGAGATGCTGGTTGCAATCAGATCTTACTGTTTCACTGTATAAGCAGCTATCCCGCTCCGATTGAACAGGCAAATTTAAAGCAAATGATTAGCTTAAAAGATAAATTTGACGTTGCTGTTGGTCTTTCTGATCATACAATCGGGAATACTGCAGCAATAACAGCTACTGCCTTGGGAGCTTCCGCAATAGAAAAACACTTCACTTTAAGCAGAAAAGAAAAAGGTCCAGATAGTGAATTCTCTATAGAGCCCGAAGAACTTAAAGATCTTATTGTGCAAATCAATGATGCGTGGAATGGCTTAGGCTCTATTTCATTCAATAGACCACCTGCTGAGCAGGGCAGTAAAGTTTTCAGAAGATCGCTCTATTTTGTAAAAGATTTAAAGTTAGGCCATGTTCTTACTAAGCATGACATCCGAAGAATTAGACCCGGCCACGGACTGCCACCCAAATATTTTGATGACCTCCTTGGGTTAACGTTATCTGCTGACGTTCATCGCGGGCAACCTGTTCACTGGGATGTAATTAATAAATAATGGGCAAAGAATCTTCTAAGTTAAAAAGTAAAGTTTTTGTAAGACATGTGAAGGAGGCTGATTGTGATGATATTTTTATCTGGAGAAATAATGAGACCACTAGAAATATGTCATTATCCTCAGATATTCTCTTGTATGAGGAGCATATGAAATGGTTTAAAAAGATATTAGCTGATCCCAATGAAGTTTTTCTTTTTTTTGAGGATTCATTGGTCAAATTAAAACTTGGGATAGTTAGGTTTGAGCTTAATATGGATAAGGGGACCGGACTGGTTTCAATTAACTTGTCTCCAGAATCAAGAGGTAAAAGCTATGCTAAGCCATGCTTAAATGCGGCTATTAAAGAATTACGGATGAATTTTCATAGCTGCCATACACTATTTGCAGAGATTAAAAATGATAATATTCCTAGCTTACGGTCTTTTGAGGGCATAGGTTTTAAGCTCGACAAAAATGGAAATGACTTTCTAACATATAAACTCAAGCTATGAATGATCAGATAATTTTTACAGATGTTCAACCTATCGATATACATTTTCGTATTTTGTACTCCTCGCTATCGCAGAGGCTCTTTAAAATTAGCCATGAGAGCACGCCCTCATTTGATGAGCACATAAAGTTTGTTTCCAACCATCCATATAGAATATGGGTAATTATCGAGATGAATCAAAAGCTACTAGGTAATTGTTATATTCATTCTGATAACTCAATAGGAGTAAATATTGATGAAGAGCATTCAGAGTGCTTGCCCGAGATTCTTCAGATGATATGCAAGATGTGGAAACCATTACCCCCAATACCTTCAGTAAGGAATAAAAATTTTTTTATTAATATAGCTGCTACTAATGATAAATTAATTGCAATGATGGAAAAAATAGATTTAAAACATATTCAAAACTCCTATTTATTGAAATAAATCTATATATTTAACACTTATGAGTAAGTTAAAATAAATCATGTTCAAAACTCCAAAATTAAATCTCCAATGGCGTCTGAAGCGCTTCTTAGCACTACTTATTACATTTCTTGAGAGAATCAGTTTTTTTTCAAGCGGGGAACTGATAATTAAAGATGCTCCTTTGCTTAGCAATCAGATTTTTGAAAATGTCGAAAAAACTGTTCAACCAGGAGTGGTGAGATATCTTATTCTGAGCAAAGAAACACTTTCGCTCATCGTACAATCTTTTCAGACCGATGAGTTCTTAGCCTTATTCAACAGAATGGGAGTCACCAAGCCAAAAATTAGCTATGTCACATATTATCAGACAGGGCATCTTGAGGACCCAACTAAGTCTGTATATGCAAATCATTGGCACACTGATGATACTTTGAGACCCAATGCAGTCAAATTTTTTCAACTACCAGAGGAGCTTGACGAATCTGTTGGCCCCATGGAAACTCTTGAGCGAGAAGATACAATTTCTAATTGGAAGCAAGGCTTCATTCGTGGTCATATACAGCCAACTAAAAATGCAAAATCACTGAAATTCATGTCTGCAAAACATGGCTTGCTGCTTAATACGAATAAATGCATGCACCGGGCCGGAATTCCAGCAAATGGAAAAGCGCGCCGAATGCTGATGGTTCAAATTAATGATGGTGCCGGTGGGTGCTCAATAGATAAATTATATGAAAGGCAATTTACATCTGAGCCCACTTTATTAAAAAATCTTTTTTCCTCTAAATAAATCTACAACCATTAGCAATGAGCATAAACCCGGCATCAACCTCTAAACTGAGGATTGGATTTCTTGTCGACCCAGGCGCCATTGAAACAAATACTTTAGATTTAATGGACTCTATTGCTAACAATGATCACTTATTTGATGGCCCTATTATTATTGAGTCCATCAAAGTAAAGACTGAATTTTTAGCATCTACCTTTTCTATAAGAAGATATCTTAGATTTATTCTTACTCAAATTATTAATAAATTAGAGGTTCCACGAGTTCGCAATAATCCAATTTATAAAGATTATTTTTTAACTTTCTCTTCTACAAATATTCTTTCCAGAAAACCAACATTCAGCAAGGCTAATTTAGATTCATTAAATACTAAAAACATTGATATTTTTATTAATTGTTCCTCTTCTGATATTCCGGACTCAGTTTTTAACAACTCAGCTTACGGAGTGATAAAACTTTATAAAGGAAGTCCATCATTAGATAAGAATCTGCTTATTGGTTTTTTAGATGTTCTTTATAAACGCCCAGCAAGTCCATTGATAATTGTAAGAGAAGAAAGAGATTCAGGATTAGATTCATTGATATGCTTTGGCAAAATAATGACTAGGTCTCTATGGCATCATAACCGCTCAGCAATTTCAAAAAAAAGTAATGCTTTTATATTAACTTTTCTCAAAGACTTGCATCACAATCGTTCATTTGAAAAGCAGCCAATTGATTCATCGGATGATTTAGATGCCTCAGAAAACGTATCATCTTTTCACCTAGTTAAGTATCTTTTCACAGTGTATCTAAGTGCAGCTATTCTGGCTTTAATAAAAGAATTTCAAATTCCAAAAAAATATAATCGATGGTCAGTTGCTTATCTCAAAGGCAGCTTGGAAATAGATTTATCATCTGCAACTGAAGTTAAGAATCTGCCAGGGCGTTTTTTTGCTGATCCATTTATTATTTATCACAACAATAGAAATATTTGCTTTGTAGAGGATTTTTTTTACGCAGAATCTAAAGGAAAAATTTCTGCAATAGAAATACTAGATAATGGGTATCAATTCCTAGGTGTAGTTTTAGAGGAACAATTTCATATGTCCTACCCATATGTTTTTGAACATGAAAATAAGGTATATATGATCCCTGAGACCAATGATGCAAAGGAGATACGTTTATACCAGGCTGTTAATTTTCCATTAGAATGGGAATTCAAGCAGGTGCTCATGGAGAATATTAGCGCGGTAGATACTAGTATTTTCCAAGAAGGAAATAAATGGTACATGTTCACGAATATTTGCTCCTCTCAATCAGATGATCATAGTTCAGAGCTCCATATTTTTTTTAGTGACAGCCCCCATTCAAAAAATTGGCAACCCATTCAGCCTAATAACCCAATTATTTTTAATTCTCAGAAGGCAAGAAACGGAGGTTTTTTTGAGCTAGATAATAAAAAATATAGGGTAAATCAAGTCCAAGGTTTTTCACATTATGGAAAAAGTTTTGCTGTTAATTTAATTAAAAATATTCATCAAGATAATTATAGGGAGGAGCAAGTATTTGAAATTCAGCCAAATTTTAAAAATGATATTATCTCTACCCATCACTTTCATACAAATGGAAATCTTGCTGTGTTTGATTATTGCAGGAATGAAAAAATTACTTAACTTATTATAAAATTATCAAATAGAGTTAATTTAAATACAGAATCCCTCGTGTAACTATAAAAAACTTATTTTATTAAATAATATATTCTCGCATGTATAATACAAACTTTTAAGATTAAATTTTATTTCATCATTTATATTTAAAGGGAACAGTTTTATGAGATACGTGGTTACAGGAGGCAGTGGCTTTATTGGTTCGCATTTGGTCAGAGCCTTGCAAGAGAGAGATCAGGATATTGTTGTAATTGATACGATTTCAAATCATAAAAATTTAAATCAGATTAATGATGATCCTCAAATAAAATATTATTTTGCTGATGTTTCGGATTCACTTATTTCAGATAAGATAATTCAAAAAGATGACATAGTTTTTCATCTAGCCGCTCAATCTCATGTTGATGTTTCATTCATAGATCCTCTTCAAACCACAAAATCTAATGTACTTGGAACACAAAGCATTCTTAATGCATGCTTAAAAAATAGCACTAAGAAACTAATTGTTATGAGTACTGATGAGGTTTATGGATCAGTAGATGTTATAAAAGATCATAATTTATTAGACCCAACTAACCCATATAGTGCATCCAAGGCCGCCGCAGACATGATTGTAAATTCTTATAAGCATATGTATAGCGATATGAATATCGTAACTCTGAGATCAAATAATATTGCTGGACCAGGTCAATTTATAAGAAATATTATCCCTAGGTTTAGTTGTTTAGGTATTCTTGGAAAAAAAATGACCATTCACGGGTTAGGAGAATCAAGAAGAAGATATTTATGGGTTGGCGATGCTGTTAACGCTTTATTGCTTCTTGCAGACAAAGCCAAGCGCAATAAAATTTATAATATTGGTCATCATAAAAGCTACTCTAATATAGAGATAGCAAATATGATAGGAGAATATCTTGGCTTAAAAGACTTTATATCCTACGAAGATGACAGGGTCTTTAATGACACGATATACCCATGTGATTTTACAGAGATTCAAGAAGATCTTCATTGGAGCGCTACCAAAGATTTGGAGGATGTCTTGCCAGAAATTATCGAGTGGTATAAGAAGAATATTAAGATGTTTGAACCATTGCTATAATGCGCTCGCAGTCTTAATCTATCAAATGTTTGGAGGCTGAAGCCGGAATCGAACCGGCGTGAACGGCTTTGCAGGCCGCTGCATAACCACTCTGCCATCCAGCCTAAGTTTTGCAATCGTATTGTATATTATGAATGGCTTAAGTTAAGACTCAACAGTACTTTTTCTTAATTATCTCCATATAAGTCACGTGTAAAAATTTTTGATTCATATTTTAAAATTTGTTCATCCATCCTATTTGTAAGTATCAAATCAGTTTCTTCGTCTAGAGAATCTACTGTGTCAACAAACTCAATAACAGAGTCCATATCCAAGGCGGACATTAGGGGCTCATAAACAACTATTTTAATTTGAGATTGTATCAATTTATTAATTAGATGCATTAATGATGATTCCCTCCAATTATCTGAATTTGCTTTCATGATTAAGCGATAAATTCCAACTTTGACGGGTGCTAGCTCTATAATTTTTTGAGCAATAAAGTTTATCCGCGTTTCATTAGATTCAACAATAGCCTTGATCAAATTTTGAGGTGTATCCTTGAAATTTGATAAAACTTGTTTCGTATCTTTCGGAAGACAATAGCCACCATAGCCAAAAGATGGATTGTTATAAAATTTGCCTATTCTAGAATCAGCAGAAACTCCATTTATAATACTCCTTGCATCTAGCCCATGCTCTAATGCATAGCTATCAAGCTCATTAAAAAAGGCAACCCTCATAGCAAGATAGGCATTAGAAAATAATTTAATTGATTCTGCTTCCTCGTTCTGAGTAAAGATGACTTCTATATCTTCTTTTATCGCACCTTGCTCTAGCATTTGAGCAAATTTTTGAGCTCTCTCTGAAGATTGTCCTAATATTATTCTTGAGGGATATAGATTATCTTCTAGCGATCGCCCTTCACGTAAAAATTCTGGTGAAAAAATAATATTTTTTGTTAAAAGCTCTGATGAGATTTTGTCTGTATAGCCAAGAGGAACTGTAGATTTAATAATTATGGTTGCTTTGGGATTAATTAAATGGGCTTCCTTGATAACAGCATCTACTATTGAAGTATCAAATTTATTTGTCTCTGAGTCAAAGTTAGTAGGTGTTGCAATGAGTATAAAATCCTTATTTGTAAAGGCATCAATTGAATTTATAGTTGCTCGGATATCTAAATCTTTATTGGCTAGGTAATCAGCAACCATCTCCTCGATAAAAGGAGATTGATGGTTATTAATTAAATCAACTTTAGACTGATCTACGTCTAGCAGGGTGACAGAATGATTTTGGCTAAGCACAATAGCATTTGATAATCCAACATAACCTATACCAACAACAGCAATCTTCATTCTATTAAGTACTTAAAAATAAGTCTTAGTTTATATTATTTTAGATAATTTTTTTAGATAATTTTTCTATATTAATTTAATAATTCTAGTAATCCTCTGGTTTTATTTTGAAATTGATACAATACTTATTTCTAAAGCAAGAGATACTTTTATGAATACATCAGAAGCAGTTAAGCAGAGACGCTCTATTAGAGCATTTATAGATAAACCAGTACCTAACTCATTAATTAAAGATCTTTTATGTAAATGTTCTAGAAGCGCATCTGGCGGAAATCTTCAGCCCTGGAGAATTTATATAATCAATGAAGAGAGCATGAATGAGTTTCTAGCCTTTCAAAAGAATTGGTCTCAATCAGAGATTGCTCCCTACGAAATATATCCCCCAAAACTTAAAGAACCATATAGAACCTCCAGATTTGAGCTTGGTGAAGAGATGTATTCTTTATTAAATATTTCCCGAGAGGACAAAGCAGGGCGCTTCGAGCAAGTAATGAAAAATTTTGAATTCTTTGGTGCTCCTGCAGCTTTTTTCTGTTTTGTGGACAGGCAAATGGGACCTCCTCAGTGGTCTGATCTTGGGATGTTTTTGCAAACGTTTATGCTTCTAGCCAAAGAGCAAGGCTTAGATACATGCGCCCAGGAAGCATGGTCCATCAAACATGATAGTGTATCGAATTTTTTGAGCGCTCCAGACTGTGAGATGCTCTTTTGTGGCATGTCTATTGGTTATAAAGATCATGATGCCCTTATTAACAAACTCGAATCTAAGAGAAGACCCATTGAGGAATGGGCATTATTTGTATAAGTCACAAGAGTTCATAAAAAGTGAAATATTTTGAGATAGATTTTATGTCTCTAGCCTTAAATGAGGCTAAAAAGGCTTATGATATTGGCGAAGTGCCAGTAGGCTCTATTATTGTTAAAAACAATAAAATAATTAGCGCCAGTTTTAATCAAGTAATATCTCAGAATTCAGTTACTTCTCATGCTGAAATCAATGCAATTGAAATCGCTAGTCAAAAATTACAGAACTATCGTTTAGTTGATTGTGATATTTATGTAACACTTGAGCCTTGTCATATGTGCGCAAAAGCAATAGTTGATGCAAGATTTAAAAATTTATTTTTTGGGGCCCTAGAGCCAAAGACGGGTGCAATAATTTCAATAGATAGATTTTTAGATGCTAGTCATTTAAATCATCGTGTCAACTATAGCTCAGGTTATCTGAAGGAGGATTCTGCTAATTTATTAAGAAACTTCTTTCGATCAAAAAGATTTTAGCCAGAGTAAATGCACCCAGAGGTGCAGGTTTCCATGATTTCAATGGCAGAGAGTTGAGGTAATTGGTCAACCAGCCTATTCCATAGCCATGTTGCAATATTTTCACTGGTAGGATTTTCCAATCCATTGATGTCATTTAAAAATGAATGATCCAGCTTCTCAATCCATGGCTTGCAAATAGCCTTGAGGTCTGCAAAATCTATTACCCAGCCGAGCTCATTTACTGCTCCCTCCACATAAACTCGCACCTTGAAACTATGGCCATGAAGCTGAAAACATTTGTGATCTTTTTGCACTAAGGGAAGCTTGTGCGCAGCCTCAAAAGTAAATTCTTTATATAATTTCATTTTAGTTCAATCCAGATAGGGCAATGGTCTGAAGGTTTTTCCATTGCTCTGGCTTCATAGTCAATTCCGGTAAATTGCATTGCAGGCATCATATTTTCTGAAATCATAATATGATCAATTCTTAGGCCTCTTTTGGGAGTATCGTCAAACATTCTTGAGCGATAATCAAACCAGGAGTATATTGACCCTTCTTCTGGATTTTGCACTCTCCAGGAATCAATAAATCCAAGGTCCTTAATACTATGCCACATATCAATTTCTTCTGGTAAAAAAGCAGTTTTCCCTTCTTTTAGCCATCTTTTTGCATTAATTTCTCCAATTCCAATATCTAATGGGGATGGCGCAACGTTGAAATCACCCATCACAATTAAATTATCCTCAGTTTTTTGAGTTTTTTTAATGTGTTTTTTAAGATCAGCGTAATATTTTATTTTTTTTGGAAATTTAGTTTCATGAGATCTATTCTCGCCTTGAGGAAAATACCCATTCATAATCGTAATACTTTCCGCTCCCCACTTAAATTTGGCCTGAATAAACCTTTTCTGATCTTCAGCAGTATCCTTTGCAAACCCTTTTTGAACCTCAGTAGGTTTTTTTTTACTAAGAATGGCCACTCCATAATGACCCTTTTGGCCCCAATACTCCGGATGATAGCCAATCTCTTTAATCTCATCTACCGGGAATTCTGGATCATTGACTTTAGTTTCCTGAATTCCAATAATATCTGGATCCAACGTATCTCTTAGATGAATTAATTGATGTGGTCGAGCTCTAATGCTGTTCATATTAAAGGAAACGATTTTCATATTTTATGCTGCCTCTGAAAATAATAAATTAGTATTTAGGTAAAGGTAGTCTGAAAGAATAAGCATACCTTCATTTAAAAGATAGTCATTTTGAATATCTATATCTATATCAATATCTTCTTCTGCTTTATCCTTATTAAACTCTTCAAGACCTTTAAATGTCTTAAATATCTCTAAGTTCTGCGCAGCTCTTCTTTGATTTTCGGTTGCAAGCGCCCAGAGTTGCCTGTCTATTTTCTCAGCTCTTCTTGTATCAATATTAATTGAAATAGATTTTTTTTCTTGTTGTTCATCATATCTTTTTCTTATATTCAAAATATATTGCAGGTCTGGACTCTCAAGCATTCTCCTCTCATGAGCAACTTTTAATCTATCTAAAATACCTCTATCAAATTTAAACTTCCTAAATGGAGTAGGGCTAATTTGATCCCATGGCAGGGCAGAGTCTAATGAGCTTTCACCACTTTCTTCGATATCCCATGTTGAGGGAAGGGTTATATCTGGTTCTACTCCTTTATTTTGCATACCTGAGCCAGTCACTCTATAAAATTTTGATTCTGTTAACTTCAGTTGACCACTAGTTAGATCATCCAATTGTTGAACAGTACCCTTGCCAAATGTTTTATGTCCAATAATTAGTCCTCTTTGATAATCCTGAATTGCGCCTGCAAAAATCTCAGATGCAGATGCAGAATATCTATCAATCATTACAGCCATTGGTTTTTTCCATACTTGAATTGCTCTATTATCTCCCCATGGCCTAATATCTCCATTGCTTTCTTTGACTTGCAGAGTTGGCCCTGAAGATACAAATAAACCAGTTAATTTATTAGCTTCATATAATGATCCTCCTGAGTTACCTCTTAAGTCCACTATTACCGCATCTACATTTTCTAACTTAAATCGATTTAAAATATCTTCTACATCTTTTGAGCTACTTCGAAAATTAGGATCTTTGTCCCGCCATGCATTGAAGTCAATATAAAATGCAGGCAAATCAATAATACCTATTTTGAAATTATCCTCTCCTTGGGGCATATCAACGATTAGAGATTTAGCAGCCTGCTCTTCCAGTTTTACTTCTTCGCGAGTCAGTAAAACCCATTTTCTGTCACTCAGGTCTTCAGTCTTCGCGGGAATAAGTTCTAGCTCTAGCTGAGTTCCAGCTTCGCCCCTGATAAGCTGCACTACCTCATCAATTCTCCATCCCACAACATCAACAGAGCCCACATCCACTTTTGTAATCTGCTTAACCTTGACTATCCTATCATCAGGATTAATTTTTCCAGATTTTTCAGCAGGGCCTCCAGGAACAACGCTCACAATAATTGGATAATCATCTTCAGTCCTAAGTAAAGCGCCTATTCCTTCCAAGTTCAAGCTCATAGCCATCTCAAAATCTTCTGCTGATTTAGGAGACATGTATGAGGAGTGGGGATCAAATAATCCAGTGAGAGCATTCATTACTATAGAAAAAATATCTTCCTCATTTCTCTGCAAGATTCTACGTAGCCTATTTTTATAGCGTTTAGAAATGAGTTCTACTGACTCATCCTGACTCTTTTCAGTTAACATAGATGTTAATACATCATTTTTTGCTAGCTTTGCCCAGATCTGTCTGAGATCTTTGTTTGTATCACGAAACTCTCTAAGATCGTTATCCATGAGAATATTATCGACCTTACTAAATTCAAAATTATTTTTTTGAATTATTTTAATTTGATAATTAGTAGCTTTTATCAATCGGTTGAAATATAAATTAATTAATTCGTAGCTGGTAGAAAGTTCAATGTCATCAGCTGAAGATTGAAACTTATTTGTAAAATATAAAATTTCTTTTTTAGTGAAGTAAATTTTTTGAGAATCTACTTGCTGGATCAGGGCTTTGCCTAATCTTGGATTAATATTTTTTATAGCTTGGTCTTGAAAAAAGTGCTCTTCGCTAACCTTTGCATTGATCTCATTTGCTAAGTTATATTTAGCAATACTAGCTTTGATATTTATTTCAGGCTCAGAAGAGCAGCTAATACAAATACTAAGTATAATTGCTATGATTTGTATGCTTTTTGACAAAATTGTTAATTTAAAATATTTTTTATATGAAAAAATCTAATTGTATAGAATTCTACTTTGACTGCTCAAGCCCATGGACTTATTTAGCATTCTCGGAAATTTTACCATTATCTTTAAGGCAAAACTTAGAAATAATATGGAAACCTATATTGGTTGGAGGAGTTTTCAATAAAGTAAATGATGAGGTGTATTCCTCTAGAAAGAAACCCAATCAATTAAAGCTTCAATATGCAAATAATGATTTAATGTTGTGGGCAAAGTTAAGAAATTTAAATATAACGTTCCCTAAAATTTTTCCAATTAATTCTGTGAGAGCAATGAGGGGTTGTTTCTATGCAATGCAAGAAAATAATTTACCCAAATATGCTGAAGCAATCTTTCAAAGTTATTGGCAGGAAGGTAAGGATATTAGTAATTTAGAGATTTTATTGGATATTGCAGATCAATTAGGCTTTGATTCGGATAAATATAAAAATTTTATTGAATCGAGCCGTGCAAAAGATTTACTCATTCAAAACACCAATGAGTTAATTGAGCGAGGAGGTTTTGGGTCCCCAACTTTTTTTTATCAAAATCATATGTTTTTTGGAAACGATAGGCTCGCCTTTTTTGAGGAACTATTTAAAAAAAGCTATCTTGAAAAATAATCCTTAGTATAATTTTTAACATATATATTTATCTACCTTAAATGAAAATCTTTATATGCAGTAATAACAATCAATTAATTGGCGCAAAAGTTGCTAAAAATTCTATTCTAAGACGTTCTCAATTTTTAGAGGGTGATATTAATATTCTCTTAGAGTCAGAGGTTCCGAGCTTAGAGCATTTCTTTGCTAAGCCTTACCTCAGAAAAGGTAGAATGATTCATTTTGATAAAAATGATATGCAGTCATTTACGCTGCTAAGGTTTCATGTCCCATTTTTAATGTCATTTGCAGGCAATGCTTTGGTTATTGATCCTGATATATTTCAAGTTAATGGTGGCATCGAAGGCTTGCTAAATTTTGATACAGAGAATGTGGCAATACATGCAAGAAAAGGCATTTATCAAAATTCATGGGGTTCTAGCGTAATGCTACTTTCATGCAGTCAGTTGAGGCATTGGTCAATTGAAGAGCTTATAGTGAAACTGCATGATGGCGAAATAGATTATGACGATCTTATTAATCTTCGGATGGAGAATGAGCCTATAGGAGAATTAGAGACAAAATGGAATGAATTTGATGAAATTAAAGATAATACTATCTTGTTGCATACCACAGAGAAGATTACTCAACCCTGGAGAGCTAGCCTGAAATTAAACTCTTCTATTCCACCGCTTTTTAGATATATCCCTAGAGCTCCTATATATAAGCTATTAGGCAAGGATTTGACTCTTGGAAGAGAACATCCACATCAAAATGTAACCGATTTTTTTTTTCATGAGCTAGCGATTTGTTTGAAAGAGAATATTATCTCTAATAATGAGCTAAATTTAGCAGTAAATAAAAAATTTATTAGATCTGATATTCATGAAAAACTTAAAGAGTATCAATTTTAGTTCTTAAGATTTTTACCAAGAATAAAAATTTTATCTATTAGTGAGTATGCGATTTTCCTAAGAATTATAGACTTCCATTTCGATATTATGCGCTCCATAAAGAATACCGATTTCACAATATTAGATTTTTTTGCTAAAGCTAGTTTTGTTGCTTGCAAAAGATTTAAAGATTCAGGTTGAATATACTGATGGAGTTTTTGGTGGCTTAAAAAAAATTCAAATCTAATCGAATCATTGTAAAAATATTGAATAATATGCGGGGTAAAAAAGATCTCTACAAAATCTTTTATATTATTCTTATCGATTAAATTCTGAGCAATAATTTCCCTTATGAGAACCAAAGAAATTGCAGCTCTTGATGAGAGCGTGATCAATTCATTGCTAAGCTTTAGATAATCAATTCCCTGTTCTAAATTAAAGATATTTTTAATTTGAAGCGGCGGATCAAGCCCAATCTCTTCAACAAACTTTTTAAATTGCAATGGATCTCCAAAGATAAATGCCCAAGCACTTTCTTCAAAATATATTTTCCTATCTATTGGAAGGTTTTTTTGAAGCATTAGATTGATAAAATAATTTTTTGCCATTTCGTCAGACTTGCAGTGAAGCTCTTTAAAGATTTTTAAATCTTTTGCAGCATTTCTGATCGGATAAAAATTTATGTCATTTCTGACATAAGCCTTGGTATGCTCATTCAGATATGAAGATATAAAATTCTTACCCCCTAGCTCATAAACAAGCATCTCTTTATCATTTTCAATCAAATCTATAAATGCTTGAGTTCTATTGGAGGTTACAAAAGCCTGAGAGTTCCTAACGAGCCCCCAAAGACTATCAGTTTGAGGCGCGAGATCTATATTCCCCAATAACTCTTTATGAATATATTTAGCAAAAGGCTTTCTTTGCTCCAATGGATGAAGTTTTATAAGAATTCTTACATTCTGATACCTCTCTTGCACAGATTTGAGGATCGCCTTTCTGATTGCATATGTCTCAGGACTAGAGGCTGTAATTTGATTTGGCGCAGAGAGAAGCACTAATACGTATTCTTGATGAATGGATGATATAGATTTCTGATATAAAGTTTTTACAAAGCTTTGATACTGACTTTGAAAAAGCCAGCCAGGGGAGATAGTATCCTTTTCTATAAAAAACTTTTTTTCAATAAATAATTCTTTTTCAAAGTCTGATGCAGTTAAGATAATATCAGGAGAGAAAATAATACTATTCACTGCACCAAGATGCATACCCAACTGATGGGTTTCCTGAATAGCTACGATATTTTTTTTAAACTTTCTAATCCTAAGAATTAATTTAAAAAGACTTTCAGAGGGCGCCATATTAAAAAAAATAAATTTTTCATATTGATCGATGAATGGAATAATATGACCAGGAGAGTTATAGAATTTTAAAGTGCTTAGAACATCTCTAGATAGTTGCTCTGGCTTAAAAGTAATGCAGGCTATTTCAATGGGAATGGGAGATATCTTTGCAAGATATAAGCCTTTCTCAAGATGATTTTGACTTTGGCATATGACGAGCATTTTTCTATGCATAAGAATTTTGTACTTTCAATAAGTACCATAGTTTAGCAGTTTAGTTATTTAAAAAATAATTGACGCAAACTTGCAACATTATTTGTGCAGGATCTTGATTCAACCTTTGTTATTGTAACTGCCAACTCATTGCATCTTCTCTGATTAATTCAGGCGATCCTAAAATTTGACGATTTACACCTATTCTTTTAAACCAATAATGTAAGCCCAAAAGATCAGTAAAGCCCATACCTCCATGAACTTCAGTTGCTTTTTTTGCAATACCTTTGCCCATTTCTGAGATATGCGCTTTAGCATGACAGGCCATCAGCCTGGATTCATCAGGTGAGTGGTCATGGCAATGGGCTGCATGCCATACCAAGGCATAACAAGGCTCTAGATCAGCCACCATTTCAGCACACATATGCTTAACTGCTTGAAATGATCCAATAGCTCTACCGAACTGTTTTCTTTCTTTGGCGTAGTCAACCGCCTGATCAATCATAGTTTGAGAGGCTCCCAAAGTATCAGCCGCTAACATTATCCTTCCAGCATCAACAGCTTTCAATATTGGATCATTAGATAAGCTAGAGAGCTCAAGTAATTCTGCAGGCACGTCTTTCAATATCAGTTCAGAATACTGTCTTGTTTTATCAACAGTTGTTAAATCAACTACTTCAATGCCAGAAGATTGAGCATCAACGACATACATTTGACCCAAGTTATCTGCAAGCAAAAAATGTGTCGCATTTTGTGCGTCAAGAACAAACATTGCACGTCCTTCAAGAGCTCCATCATTAAAGGTTAAACCAGCATTATTTCTGCTGCCAATAAATTCTGAAAAACCAACTCCTATAAGAATATCATTCGATGCAATCTTTGTAAGATAGTTTTCTTTTTGTGCTTGGCTGCCTGCTGCCATAATAGCTGTAGGTGCCATGACATAAGGGGCTATATATGGCACTGGTCCAACACAAGCTCCTAAGCTTTCCGAAACTACCGCAGCAAATAATAGATCTAAGCCAAGGCCGCCAAATTCTTCTGGAACAA
>Ga0114997_10001371_pt1 | contig 20264 bp, 16 predicted proteins | sample ArcticOcean_MG_C_2_FD_87045 | JGI IMG/M metagenome (GOLD analysis project Ga0114997, IMG submission 87045) | Marine microbial communities from western Arctic Ocean - ArcticOcean_MG_CB4_136 | ecosystem: Environmental > Aquatic > Marine > Oceanic | place: Arctic Ocean: Canada Basin | collected...
AATGCACTGGTCTTGAAAACCAGCGAGGGTTTATACCCTCCGGGGGTTCGAATCCCTCCCCCTCCACAATCTTGATTTTACATATGCTACATCCTGTTTTATTTTTTTTAAACAATAACTTTTAAGTTCTATGAACCCAGTCGTCAGGTTTGCACCAAGCCCAACAGGAAAACTTCACATTGGTGGAGTTCGAACTGCTCTTTTTAACTATTTATTTGCTAGAAAATATAATGGCAAATTTTTAGTTCGTATTGAAGATACTGACAAGGAAAGATCTAAGGCAGAATACACTGTGCAAATATTAGAATCATTAAAATGGCTTGGATTAAATTATGACGAAGAACCAATCACTCAATCATCGAAAGGTGCAAGATACCAAGAGGTCATAGATTCTCTTCTAAAAAGTGGACAAGCATATAGGTGTTTTGCTACTATTGAAGAGTTGCAGGATTCTAGAGATAATGATAAAATATTTCTTTACTCTGGGGTATGGCGAGATCGAGATGAAAAAGATATAGAAAAAAAGGTAAAAAATAAAACGCCATTTACAATTAGACTTCGTATTCCTCAAGAGGGTACAGTTAGCTTTAAAGATGAGGTCTATGGAACTATCACTACGAACTTATCTGAATTGGATGATTTTATTATAGCCAGGTCAGATGGGAGTCCGACATATAACCTTACGGTAGTTGTAGATGACAATGATATGAATATTAGCCATGTAGTTCGAGGTGAGGACCATATCTCGAATACGCCCAAACAAATATTGATTTATAATGCTTTAGGTTGGGATTTACCAATCTTTGGACATTTGCCAATGATTCTCGGTTCGGATGGTAAACGTTTAAGTAAACGGCATGGTGCAGTCGGGACTCAAACTTTTAAGGAACTGGGTTATTTACCCGAATCCTTAATTAATTATCTTGCTTTATTGGGCTGGAACCCAGGGAATAATGATGAAATTTTTGATATAGATTATTTGATAAATAATTTTTCGATTCAAAATGTAAACAAAAAGTCTGCAGTGTTCGATATGGTGAAACTTGATTGGATTAGTGCTCAAAAAATCATGACCAGAAAATCTTCAGAACTTTTAAAGCTTGTAAATGATTTTGATTCATCCTGGGCCTCTGAAGATCAAAACGATGATTTTTTAGTTAAAGTGATTGAAATAATTAAAGATAGATTAAAAAAATTATCGGATGTGAAAAACCATTCTGAATACTTTTTTAAAGATCCAACTGAATTTGATGATAATGCATTAAAAAAATGTTGGAAAGAGCCTACCAGCGAAATTTTAGATAATTTCCTATCTAAATTAAAAAAATTAGATCAATGGAATGTTAAAACAATTGATTCCTTGATAAATGACTGTGTTCAAAGTTTATCTATTGGAATGGGTAAGTTAATGCAACCATTGAGACTTGCATTAGCTGGCGCTCTGGTTGGGCCATCAATACCAGATTTCATGGCACTTTTAGGAAGAGATGTATGCATCAAAAGATTGGAAAATATTTTAGAGTTTAAACGCTTATGATCAAAAGTAAATACATTCAAGAAAATTTTATTACTAAAATTATTGATGATGATAATATTTCTGGTAAATGGGGGAATAAGGTACATACTAGGTTTCCTCCAGAACCAAATGGCTACTTACATATAGGGCATGCTAAGTCAATTTGTTTGAACTTTGGCCTTGCTCAAAAATATGGAGGAAAATGCAACCTTCGTTTTGATGATACCAACCCTTTAAAAGAAGACTCTGAATATGTAAACTCAATTATTGAAGATGTTAAATGGTTAGGCTTCAAATGGGAAAAAGAGCCATTATATGCGTCAGACTATTTTGAAAAAATGTATAATTATGCATTAGTTCTGATTGAACAAGGTAATGCATATGTATGTGACCTTAATCCCGAGGATGTTAAAGTTCAGAGAGGTACTCTAACTAAGCCCGGTTTAGAAAGTCCATTTCGGAACAGGTCAATTAATGAGAATATTGAATTATTTCAAAAAATGAAAGCTGGCGATTTTGCTGACGGTGAAAAAACGCTTCGTGCAAAGATAGATATGCGTCATTCGAATTTGAACATGAGAGACCCCGTTATGTATCGCATACTTCATGCGAATCATCATAGAACTGGAAATAATTGGAGCATATATCCCATGTATGATTGGGCGCATGGTTTAGAAGATTCAATAGAAAATATAACTCATTCTGTTTGTACCTTAGAATTTGAAGATCATCGACCTCTTTATGATTGGTACTTAGATTGTTTAAGTGCCTACCATCCTCAGCAAATTGAATTTGCGAGGCTGAATTTAAATTTTACAATCATGAGTAAACGTAAGTTGAAGAAGCTTGTGGATGAGGGGCATGTAGATGGTTGGAGCGACCCTAGGATGCCTACAGTTTCTGGTTTGAGAAGAAGAGGATATACACCTGAGTCGATTAGAAATTTTTCTGATGAAATTGGAGTAACAAAAAGAGATGCGATTGTTGATGTTGCTAAATTAGAAAATGCTCTCCGAGAAGACCTTAATAAAAAAGCGCCTCGAGTAATGGGTGTGTTAGATCCCATAAAAATTATTATCACGAATTATCCAAATGATAAAGTTGAACATTTAGATGCAAAAAACAATCCAGAAGATGAAAGCGCAGGAAAACGAAAAATTTCATTCTCAAAAGAAATATTTATAGATAGAAATGATTTTATGGAAAATCCACCTAAAAAGTTTTTCAGACTTAGTATTGGCAAAGAAGTTAGATTAAAATTTGCTTATTATATTACTTGTAATGATGCAGTGAAAGATAACGATGGAAACGTAGTTGAATTACATTGTACATATGATCCTAAAACAAAAGGTGGAATGTCTGAGGATGGTAGAAAAGTTAGAGGAACCTTACATTGGGTCAATGCAAGTGAATTTATCGACGCAGACATCCGATTATATGATAGGTTATTCATTGACGAAAACCCCGAACTTGGAGGGGATTTTGTTAAAAATTTAAATTTAGATAGTTTAAAAACAATTAAAAATGCAAAACTCGAAATGTCTCTTGGTCATGCTGATAATAATTGCATTTATCAATTTGAAAGAACTGGCTATTTTATTTTAGATAGCAAAGACTCAAAAAAAGAAAAATTGGTTTTTAATCGCGCGGTTTCGCTTCGAGATTCCTGGGCAAAAATGAATCGTTGAATGAATATATACGTTGATACTCTCGTGCAAATATTACTATATTGAGAGAACAATCAAATAAATGAGGATGCGGAAAACTCTAACTATATTACTTTTTTTAGCTACGCTTGCTGCTAGGCAGCCTATAGTGTACTTTTATGTTATACCTTTTGATAATCTAAAAGATGATTCAAGCATTGAATGGATTGCCTCAGGTTTATCGGACATGGTTAGCAATAAATTTAAAAACGAGCCCGGCTTATTGATTCAAAGCAAACAAGATCTTGAAATCATAATGAATGATAGATCCTTAATGCTAAAACAGCCTATTTCTTCAAGGAATCTTTTACTTTTAGGAAAATATTCAAGGAAACTAGAAAAAATAAATGTTTCTGTTCAATTGATAGATTTGGCAACATGGGATCAAATAGAATCAAAGGATATTTCTGCTGAATATAGTGATATAAGTAAAATGAAGGATGAGGTTAGTGAAAATATTCGTTCGATGATTACTTCTTATCTTCCAAATAAAAAAAATAATGTAGGGGTAGTGCTACCAAAATTTATTGATCCGAAACCTGCAATGTCTCGCGATCCTGTAACAGTGAAATCTGAAATAGTAACAAAAAATTTACAACAGGAATTTAAAAAACTTGAAGAATCCATGGACGTTCTTTTAGGTTTAAAAGAAGATCAAAACCTCAAACCTAAGAACGATGTAACTTTGTTTGATAATGGAGGTGAATGGACGATGGATTTTTCTGCAGATCAGTTAGTTGAGGAAGATCCTAATCTTAAACCCAACACTGAATTGCTTAAAGATGTATTAAATAGATTAATAGATAATCCTTATGATGTTGAAATGAAAAAGCCCAACTTTATATATCATAAAGATGATGATAGTTATATTACTGTCCAATTTCATGTCACATATTCTTTAAAAGATGAAATTATTAAAGATATGTTAAACACTCTACCGTACACAGGTATTGAACAGAATGGAAGTCTTACAATCTTTTATTTCAGTAAAGAATCATTTAACCTGTCGGATGAGCTAACAAATCGTATTATTTCAGGCAGTCACCGTACTGTTCCTGTAATTAGGTTTTTTAACAAGGATGGTACTCCTATTGTAATCGTTGCTGATACTCCTGAAGAGTATTGGCATTCCAAAAAGAGTGATAAAGTATTATATCTTCCAGAAAACCAGTTTACGTCAATGATTCAATTTACAGTTGGAGGGTGGTCTTTGCAGGTTGCGATGGAGACAGTAAATATCCATGCAAAATATGAATTTATCCTTCCAATGTCAGATGTTGAAAATCTTAGTAATGTTAGTTTAAAATTTATAAACGAAAATGACTTAAAAAACTTCTTGGAACCGGTACTTTAGTATATGAAAAAAATTAAATTAATTATCCTTATTTTATCTTTTAATATTATTTCTGTTTATTGTCAAGATGATAAGTCGCTTGGTAAAATCCCAAATATTGATTTGAAGTTATTAAATGGAAAGAAAACAACTTTATATAAGCTTTTAAAGACAGGTCCTGTATTAATTGATTTTTGGGCAACATGGTGTAAGCCTTGTAAACAAGTAATGAAGCATTTAAATAACTATCACAATGATTACAAAAGTGAAGGGTTCACAGTTGTAATGATTAATCAAGACACGCCTAGAAGTTTAGGTAAAGTTAAAGCGTATGTAAACAGTAAAGGATATGACTTTTTAGTTAGTATAGATCCTAATCAGCAAATCTCAAAAAAGCTTAATGGTCAAATAATGCCTAATCTGATTCTTGTCAATCAAGACGCAACTGTAAAATGGAGACATCAAGGCTATATGCCAGGTGAAGAATTAGAAATTAAAAAACAAATTGAAAGTCTCCTCTTATCAAGTAAGACGGATTAAAACTACCAGTTAAATCTTCATTTTTACCATCCTACGATAATGTACAAAAAATTTCTATTAGCTATTTTCCCTCTCTTTGTTCAAGCAGAAAAAGATGCTCTCTCAGTTTTTGATTTAGAATTTTGGAATTATAATGCGGGTATCGTCATGAATTTTGGTGATAGTTATGATGATTTCACCTACATGGAAAACCGTATGGATCTTAATTTTTTCAAAAACAACTTCTCCACATGGTTGCAATATGAATATTCTAACCCGCCAGAATTAGGTTTCTCGATCAAGGATTTAAGAAAATATCGAATTGAGTATAGTTCTGGCCCTTGGTCAATCAAATATGGTGATATTTATGAGGTCTGGGGAAGGGGCTTGGTCCTTGCGCAATTAGATGATCAAGGTATTGATTTTGATAATAGTTCTAGAGGCTATTTGATTAACTATCAATCTGACAATATGAGTGTTACTCAAATGAGCGGGGAAACCGTAAACGCTCAGCTAGGTGCTGATCTAAGACACCCTGAGTTTGAGTTTACTCATAACATAGATGCTACGAACATAAATTTTGAGGCTTATCCGTTTAGTTATGGGTTCTCTTTTTTGCAATCGAATGAGCTTCATCAATTAAAACCTCTTGGTGTAATGGATACAGTTGATATTAATCATAGATTGCACGGAGCATATATATCTTGGTTCGGCTCTAATATGGATATCTTTATAGAATATGTAGACAAACAATCAAAAAACAGAACCTTTCAAACTAATTTTTCAGGACAAGAGGTAGAATCTCTAACTCCATTAAAGAGAGGTTCAGCCGCTTATTTTAATTCAAACTACTATTTAGGGAACTGGTCTTTATTTTTTGAATATAAGCGATATAGCTTCGACAGACTTAATCCTGTCGACACTGATTATATTATTAATAATTATGGTAACAGAATTGATTATCAGGTTATGCCAATTTTATACCGTGAGCAAAACCATAGTTTTTTGGGACGAGCGGCTCATCAAACTAACGCAAATGACGAGCGTGGTTATCAAGTCGAACTATCGGGTGGTTTGCAAAACGGTTTTCAAATTGTGACACAATTCTCCCACTTAAGCAGGAACGATACATGGGAGTCTATCAGCCCTGTCGAATGGAGGAGAGAGAGCATAGCGGGCTTCTTACCGACAACTAATTTTAGCGCATTGCCCTACAAAGAGTTTTATGCTGAATTAAATGGTTATCTATTAGATAATAGATTGCAGTTTAAAACAGCAATAGGAGCAAATGAAGAAGTTCCAAAAGTAAATAGGTTTTTTGAAGGTCTATCTCGCACAATCTCAGAAAATTGGACTTACACTGACTCTATATGGTATGGAGAAGATTGGTTTTATTTAGACTCTCAATTAGTTAGTATGGATACTACAAAAAATCAGATAGAGACGATGCTGTATCAAAAATCAAAATCATTTACAATTCCTCTAGATTTAACACTTTCTTTAAATAATGGTTATTCGATAGGTCTTGGCTTTGCATATCAAGAAAGACATAAAAATAACGTAAAAAGAGGAAACGCTGGAGGCTTTTATAATTATGCTGACTCTACATGGTTATTAAATGATGAAACCAATCCTAATCTTTTTAGCAATGAGATTACTACTAACTATCCAAACAAAACTCCTTCTCAAATTAATAGGATGATATCATTATCCATCGGAAAAGCTTCAAAGTGGGCTTTGACACTTAACTATGACTGGACAAATATTCAAGAAATTATTACCATTGACCCAAAGTATAATCCTTTAGAAGCGTTCATTTATGGAGATGTGAAATATTTCAAAGGTGAGAGGGATGAAAATAGCCCGCCATCATTTACTAAAAATAAATGGGTGTCTCTGGAGTTCTCATATAATCTTTCATCAACTCAACGAATTTCGTTTCTTTATGGTTCTATTCAAGGTGGTCTGGTTTGTAGTAATGGGATTTGCAGAATATTGCAACCGTTTAATGATGGGTTAAAACTTTCTTATAGTGCCATATTTTAAATTGGAAGATTATTTAAATAAATGAAATTTTAATCCATTTTTTTCTAGAAAATGTAATAATACATAATGGTTGACTTATATTACTAAAATTCAAAAGATTGTAACTTGATAAAATTCATAATTATATATCTATTAGCCATTGCATTTACATTTAGTCAAACCTATACGGTTGGTGATTATGTAAATGATTTTTCTGGTGATATTTGTCATAATGGTGATGGTGTGTGGTCATACGAAGAAAATGGTAGAGATAGAGTAACGTGGATTAACCTATTTACGTCCTGGTGACCATCCTGCACTACGGAGGCTCCGCAGGCAGAAGCAGTATTACAACAATATACAAATGATTCATTAGTCTTGGTCGCGTTTGGACAAGATTGGAACCAGCCTTACAGTTGTACCAGTTGGGGTACAACTTTTGGTCTTTCACACCCAATTGTTGACGATATTAATAATATTTATGGTTTATTTGGTATTGGATACATACCTCATAATGTTATAATCGGCGGAGATGGTGAAGTATTATACTCTGATAGTGGATATAATCAAGCAGCAATCATTTCTATAATTAATCAGGCGCTAGAAGACTTACCATCGGACCTTGATGAAGACGGCGTTGATACTGATGAAGATAATTGCCCTGAAAGTTTTAATCCATTACAAACTGATCTAGATGAAGATGGTAGTGGCGATGCATGTGATATCTGCGATAATGCTAATGTTTTCACCACTGGTAATGTTAATGGTGATCTTGATGAAGGTAATTTACCTCTTATTAATTTCTTTGATATCGTTGCATTACTTGATCATCTTCAACTGGATGAATCAGAGTTATTACCAATCTCGGAATGTAGAGAGCAAGCTGGTAATCTAAATGGTGATAACAACGTCAATATTATTGATGTCGTAAATTTAGTAAATATGGTATTGTTTGATAATGTTCCTTCTTTTTTTAGTAATGGAAAAGAGGAGGGAACTTTGATTTTTACTCAATCTAAAGGAAGGAATAATATTAGTATCGAATCAAATTCAGAAATTGGGGGATTCCAATTTAGTTTATCTTCTTTTACAAAGATTGATCGATACTTAGACCAATTAATTCTTCCAGATGGTTGGTCAATGATTTATAATTCTAAAAACAATATTTATGATATTTATGCTTATGATTTAACTGGAACTAGTTCGGTGAAAAAAATTGATTTTAATGTTCCAAGCCAGCACATTTCAAATGTGCAGGACTTTATAGTAGCATCAAAAGATGGCTTTCAGGTCAAAACAAAAATAGAAAAAGAACTCTTTGAGCAAGAATTGGTATCTTTGCCAAACCACCCGAATATTCACAACCTTTATCCAAATCCATTTAATCCTACATTAACAGTATCCTACTCTATCCCAACAGAAACAAGTTTATCAGTTGTAGTATACAATATGCTTGGTGAACAGGTTTCAGTTCTGATTAACAATGTTTATGCTAAAGAAGGGTTTCACAGCGTTAATTGGAATGCCTCAGAGTTCCCATCTGGAATGTATTTTATTAAAATAGAGACTCCTTCAAATATTGATACAAAAAAAGCATTATTGCTTAAATAGAATTCACCTACAATATTAGCTTTAAACGGTTTGTCTAATTAATAACCAATGTATCAATCAATATTGCTTCATTAAAAAAAGATAATTTAGTAGTATCTAAACTGTTGCCATATGTTGTTAGTATTTCTATCTCTCCTTGCTGATATAAGTCGTTATTTAAATTAAAATATCCTAGTGAATAAATTTGATCATCATTTAGAATAGATAGATTATTACATTCTTCTAAATTTTCGTTCGTCCTTATTGTTATTGAATTTATAAAGTTATTTTCTATTGATTTATTTTGTGCTCTTAGAAAAAAAACATTGCTATCAGGTCTAACTATTATTGGATTTTCTATATTGCCAGGTATAATAGAAAAATTATATGACAATGGTGTTCCACAGGGTAGTATTTCAATAGCGCATTGTAAAGTCATCTCATTAAATGAATTTTCTAATTGAATATGGGTTATCGAATTTGAAAAAAGTAAACCCTTATTTGAGTTAATTAGATAATTTATTGTTGTTTCATGCTCATTAATTATTTTTAACGTATTATAATTTATCACACTAAAAACTTTAGTTGCGATTACTCTTTGATTGGTGCTGTCAATTAATTCTGCGAAAAGGTCATAGTTACCATTTGGAAATAAACTAGTATTCCAAGTGGTTTTGTAAGAAACACTATCAGATGTGCTAGTAGTATCCAATAAAATTCTATCTTCAAATGCAATTGATTGATTATTTGTTATTGCTAAATAAACCTTCCAAATTTTTGAAAAGTTATAAACAGTTATATATATATCTTCTAACCTGGAAACATCGCTTTGATTACTATTCGTTGATATGGTTAAATAAGGATTTTCGCTAATTATTGTGTTTTCGTCATTATTTATTTCACTATCACATGAAATCAAGATTGATAATATAAATACTATAATGAAATGTGATACTTTTAATGATGTCATTTATAATTTTATAATAATTAATTATTTTTCATCAGCCTGATAGGGTGTCCAATATTTGAGCTATCAGGAGCCAGAATAGCATAATTGCTATCAAAACTAAGCCTTAGTGTCCAATATAAAGCACTTGTTGCATCATCTTCATTTAAAGTATCTGTGCTCCAAAATGAATATCGTTTTCCTGCGTTCTTTAATATTCCAAGTGAACTTCTGTAACCAGTTCCTTTTGCAGAAAAAGTTGATTCATTAGTTGCAAATTGGTTTGGAAAATTCCAATTTTCATATTCAGTTTCTTTTAGTTTTCCACCAGCTATACTATTCCCACCAAGTTGCTCTAATAAGATTTCTATATCTGATTTTGTTGGAACTCTCCATCCCTCTGGTGCTATAAGAATATTTGAAGCAGCAAGTGAACTGTAGAAGACACGCCTGGTTTGTTCTCCAGAATTAGTAATAACAAATTTTGTACCTACAGAGTCAGCTTTTGATTGATTAAAATCTGGAATTGGTAAGCTATTATTAAAATTTTCATTTCTTAGGTCTTCACCCAGCCATACCTGGTTGCCAATAATTATTGTTCTATATATTTCACCATTATAGCTTAAGCTCGTGCATGAGTCTAAACTAATTCCTGTTTTTCCTTCCACACAGAGTTCACAGGGGTTTAAAAAAGAATTTCCACCCAGAGTTCCATTGCAATCGGTTGTACACTCCGCTAACCCTGTTCTTCCACCAACACAATTACCACAATCATCAAAATAAGCTCCGCCATTTATTACACTATTACAATCTTGGTAATCACCAATATCGCAAGAAAAAAACATAGCAAATAAAATTATGTAAAACTTTTTAATCATAAATAAATTTAAATTTTCTGCTTAAAAGTAATTTTTAAAATACTAAAGGTGGTATTCTTTATTTTTAGCATAATACAGACGATATTGTTTGTAAATTTAATACATAAATATTAAACAGTCTCAAATACATATGCGCCTGTAGCTCAATTGGATAGAGTGCTTGGCTACGGACCAGGAGGTTGAGGGTTCGAGTCCTTCCAGGCGTACAGTCGAGAAACCCGTCAAAGATGGCGGGTTTCTCTATTTTTATAAGTTGCTTAATAAGATCTTTTGAATAAAAATAGATCATTATAGAATGTCCCCAAACTGTCTAAATTTATAATTGGTCAATAATTATAACTAACTTGGCATCTTTAATTTTGATGCCCTTTCTAAATTTTTTAAATTGCTCGTATTAAATATGAAAATTTTTCATTTACTACTCTTTTATTTTTTATTTATCAATTCAGATATAAAAGGAAATACTAATAGCTTAGGAACTGTAGATCGAAATTTTATAAAAAAAATTCATAATGAATTACATTATTTTAGAATTGAGTGTGAGTCTACTTTTACTGATATTACTACGACAAATAATAATTCTGTATTAACCATAAGAGTTAATAGTCGACGAAATAATTATGAGGAAGTAATTATTATGAGCCTTGGTTCTATAGGTAGATTTATGAAGAGTCAGATGAATTATGCAATTAAAAATAACTCTATTGCTTATACACCATCAATTGTAACGATAGATTGTGTGACACCAATGGGCCGGGAAAAAGTCATTTTATCAGCTTCTTTAAATAGTAAAACTTTAATTCAATTTGGAGAAGGTACATTATCAGCAAATAAAATATGGGACATGATAAAAGAATCTATTGTATCCTCTTATAAGCATAACGATTTAGATGTCTCTCCTGAATTATTTATGGCAGATATAGATTTTGAAAATATGGTTTCGACTCGAATAGCTCTGGAAGGAAAAAATAATCCAAGGCTTTCAGCAATCATAAAAACCGCATTAAAAGCAAGTTGGGTACCAGGTCTTGAATCAAGACTCGAGGGTATGCTTGTTTCACATTTGCAAGAAAATCACTCTGATCTTATGGAAGAAGTGATGGGACACAGGTTAAGTGATGATCAAATGTTACGTATTGGTAGACAATTTTTTATTCATATTCAAAAATCTCTTAAACAAATAAAACAATCTCATACAAGAGACTCATTAAAGTATGTATGGAAAGGAAACTCATATCCAAAAGAGTTAGATACCTTTTATTACAAATATAGAAAAGAGCATGGCCTGTAAAAAAATAAAAATATTGACACTTACATTAATTTTTGCAATCTGTCAGCTTAAGGGGCAGGTAGTGATTAATGAAATTGTAGCTAGTAATCTTAGTTATAGTGAAGATAGCTATGGAGAAGATTTTAAAATTTAAAAAATAGGCAATGAAATAATCACCTCTAAGTTTATTTTTGACCTTTCATTAATAACCACCCTTCCTTTTGATCAATTATACGTATCATCATTTCATTTCTAAAAGTATCAATGATGGAGGATGCTTGGTCTTCAAGTATTCCACTAAGAATTAAAGTTCCTCCTGGTTTTAAACTCGATACTAGTTTTTCTTTAAGTAGCACAATTGTATTTAATAAGATATTTGCAACAGTAATATCATATTCGTCTTTTTGAATGTAATTATCAGAATGAAAAAAATTAACATTGGATGAGTTAAGCGTTTTGTTTCTTTCAGCATTAACTAATGCTTGGTGGTCATTATCGATACCATCTACTTTTGAGCATCCCAATTTTTCTGCGGCTATTGATAATATCCCTGAACCACATCCATAATCAAGTATTTGACAATCAGAGCTAATATTATTATCAATCCATTTTAAACAAAGCTTTGTCGTCGGATGCGATCCTGTCCCAAACCCGGAACCCGGTTCAATTATTATTGAAACTCCATTTTGATTTTTGTCAACAACCCATGGAGGTAATACTGTCAAATTATTTGTTATATTAATCTCTCTAAATTGACTTTTTGAATATTGAATCCAATCACGATCTTCAAAAATTTCTTCATTTAATACTTCAATTACATCAACATCAATTTTTTTACATATATCCTTATTGATTATATTGGAATCAACAGAAGCTGATGTTAATAATCTGATTAAATGCGTTTGCCCATCAAGATCTTGAATTGCTTCATTTTCATCAAACCATCGAGAATCAACCTCATCTGTTCTATCAAGGATGGTAATTGAAAGCACTCTATTAATTTCTGAAATTTTTTCAGAAATTTGATTTAAGTCCCCTTTAGGTATATTAAGCGTTATGTTTTTCCAGGCAGGCATATAGTGTAAATTATAAGATTATGATTGAGCGAAAAACATTAAAAACAGAACAGCAAAATAAAAATTCTCTAAAAATTGACGAATTCTCTATATCTGAGATACTTGAAACAATAAATAAGGAAGATCAAAAAATTGCGAGTGCTGTAAATAAGTCCTTAGCAGATGTATCAAAAGTTGTTTCTTTTGCAAAATCATCATTAATCAGTGGAGGTCGTGTTTTTTACGTTGGGGCTGGAACTAGTGGGCGGTTAGGAGTCCTAGATGCTTCAGAATGCCCACCAACTTATTCTGCTCCAAAAGATTGGTTTATAGGTGTTATCGCTGGTGGGGATAGGGCGTTAAAAGAATCTATTGAAGGTGCTGAGGATGATAAAGCTCAAGCTATAATTGATTTATTAAAGTATGATATAAATTCTAATGATACCTTGATCGGAATAAGTTGTAGTGGTGCTGCAAAATATGTGATATCATCTCTAGAACATGCAAGAAAAAGAGGAGCAAAAACAGTCTATTTGATTACAAATCCAATTCCTTATTTATCTACAGAAGTGGATGCTGTTATTTCGGTAGATACTGGACCAGAAATAATAGCAGGCTCCACAAGGATGAAAGCGGGTACTGCTACAAAGATGATTTTAAATATGATATCAACAGCAACGATGATTTCTATGGGAAAAGTTTATGGTAATCTTATGGTAGACCTAATGGCAGTCAATGATAAACTAGTTGATCGAGGTGCTAGAATTATAAAAAATGTCACGGGTCAGGATTATGATTTCTGCAAAAATGCATTATTTGAAGCTAATAAATCTGTAAAAATTGCTATTGTAATGATTTCAAACTCTTGTAATTATAAAGAGGCTGTACAGCTAATTAAAACCGCAGGTGGTTCGCTGCGAAATGTTATTAATGGATAAATTCTAAAAGGTACTCATCTTGGAGCATATTTATTATTATATCATTATGTCTGCGATTGTATTTGAATACGCGATTTCAAGCGTAAGCTCTTTTCTCGACTTAGGAAATATTAATCCGGAGATGCCAGAACATTTTCAAAAAGCGTATAACAAAGAAAAATACGGAAAGTCGCAGGAGTATTTAAAGGCCAAAACTAAATTCAGTTTATTTTCAAGTACATTTAGTCTTCTTCTCATTTTAGGTGTAATTCACTTTGGTACATTTGGATTTTTAAATGATTTTGTAAACCTTCAAACAGATCATTTCATTTTACAGGGACTTTTATTTATCGCAATAATTTATGTTTTTCAAGATATCATTAGTCTTCCATTCTCTATCTATTACACATTTGTAATTGAAGAGAAATTCGGTTTTAATAAAACCACCGTTGGATTATTTATTTCTGATAAAATAAAAGGTTATGTGATTTTTGTTGTAATGGGTTCTATTATAATCACGCCAATATTGTATTTGTTTCATGAATATGAAAAATTTGGATGGCTAATAGCATGGTCACTGCTGACAATCTTTATGATTGCTGTTCAACCTCTATTCGTACATGTAATATCTCCTATGTTTAATAAGTTTACACCTTTAGAAGATGGCAAACTTAGAACGTCAATAGAAAAATATACTAAGCTTGTTGATTTCCCTTTAGCACGAATAGATATTATGGATGGTAGTAAAAGAAGCTCACATTCAAATGCTTACTTTAGTGGTTTTGGTAAATCTCGTAGAATAGCAATTTTTGACACATTGGTGAAAAAACATTCTAATGAAGAAATTGTATCAGTCGTAGCGCATGAAGTCGGGCATTACAAACTTAAACATATTATTCAAGGGACAATTATCGGCATAATCGAAACGGGGGTAATGCTTTTCATTTTTAATATAATAATGAACGAGTATGCGTTATTTAGAGTTTTTGGTGTAAGTGATTTATCTGTTCATGCCGGGCTCGTATTCTTTTCAATGCTATATGCTCCTGTCACTATGGTCACTTCAATTATTTCCACTGCGATTTCAAGAAAAAATGAATTTGAAGCAGATAAATACTCTTATGATACGACAAAAAATAAAGAAGCTTTAGTTAGTATGTTGATTGGTCTAGCTGCTAATAATTTATCTCATTTAACGCCCCATCCATTCATAGTTTTTTTATCGTATAGCCATCCTCCCGTTCTTGAGCGTATTAAGGCTATTAATAATTATGCTTAGTAAATTCTATCAAATTTATGATGTTATAGTTCTTTAAATTAAAAGCCAGATTCTATTATGTTTTAAGAAAAAAAAATATCTAGAATCACCATCAAATTAAAAACAAAAACTATTTAAATAAATCCACAACCATTTAAAAAATTATTATAGCTGCATGATTTACAATAAATTTTTTTTCGTCTTCCTTGGTTTCTTTCTAGGTGCTTACGGCAATAATAAATCATTAATTAATTTTAATCCTGATTCACTTAGATATAAAGTAGCGTTTGCTACTCGTTGCGAGTCGCCACCAAAAATAGATGGCATTTTAAGTGACCAGTCATGGGGAAATGCTATTCCTATAGAAGATTTTCTTCAAATCGAACCTATAGAGTTTGCACAAGCTTCAGAAAACACTGTTGTTAAAATATTGTTTGATGACAATGCGCTTTATTTATCTTTTGAAAACTTTGACTCACAGCCTAATAAAATCAGAGCGCCATTAACTAGGCGAGATGCATACATGGATGGTTTTAATAATGCAGCAGATTTTGTGGGTTTTGCAATCGACTCAAAGAACGATGATTATAATGGCAAGTGGTTTGGCGTAAATGCTGCTGGAGTAAAAATTGACGTAAATGTTTCTGGGCAAGAGGATTACGACCGTAGTTGGAACGCTGTTTGGGATGCTTCTGTTTCGAAAAATGGCAGTGGTTGGGTTGCGGAGGTGAAAGTCCCATTTTCTGTTTTTCAATATGATAATAAAAAAGATATGATTTGGGGAATATCATTTAATAGACACATTCATAAAACGCAAGAAGAAGTTCTTTGGCCAGGCCGGCAAAAATCGCATGTTGGCATAGTGTCTTCATTTGGTGTTTTAATAGGATTAAATGATATTCCTGAACCAAAAAAGATAGAAATAATACCTTATGGTTTATCAAGCTTTAACAAACAAAAAAATAATTTTAATTATGGATTAGATTTACGCTATGGCTTGAGCTCAAGTGCTGTAATTAATTCAACGGTTAATCCTGATTTTGGCCAAGTAGAGGCTGACCCTTCAGTTTTAAACCTAAGTGCCTTTGAGACATTCTATGATGAAAAGAGGCCCTTTTTTTCTGAGGGTGCTAGCTTTTTTCAACATAAATTAAATTTATTTCATTCAAGAAGAATTGGAGGAGCTCCAAACTATTTTTTGCCAGACAGTGGTGATCTAGAAAATTTATCAGATAATACAACTATTATAGGTGCGTTTAAATTGATTGGCTCCACAATGTCTGGATGGAACTATGGAATGATAAATGCTATTACATCTGAAGAAAACGCAGATTTAATTAGTTCAGATAATAAGATGGAAAGTCTTTTAGTTGAGCCTCAAACCAATTATTCTGTTGGTAGAATTGAAAAATCTATTATAAATAAATTCTCTAGAATTGGGTTTATGGCTACGGATGTGACCAGGAAAAATATTAATTCATCTAATGTATCAGGGATAGATTGGAAGATTGCTTTGTTTGATAACAGGTTGTTTACTAACGGACAAATAGTAAGGTCAAATACAAATGAAAAAGGTAATGCTTATAGATTTAATATTGGATATAAAAACCCTAGATGGTGGGAAACTAGGTTTTGGCATGGATGGTATGATGATAAGTTTGATATTAATGATATAGGTTATCTAAAAAGAAATAACTTAGCATGGGCAGGAATGATGGTTAAAATTAGACAGGAAGAACCTTTTGGCCCAATCCTAGGTAGCTCAATAGAAATAAAATTAAAAAATGAGTGGAACGGAGATAATATCGTTTTAGAAGATTTTATAGAATTTGAAACATGGACTTTATTAAAAAATTATTGGAGATTTGGAACTTGGTTAGAATTAGAAAAATCTGCTTACAACGATGAAGATATTTTCAGAGATGACCAGGCTTGGGTTTATGCCACAGAAAAAATAACATTCAATGGATTTTGGCTTAAATCAGATAGAAGGAAAAAAATTATTCTTTCAATTGATGTGGGTAGCGGTAATGCCAAATGTAGAGGAAAAGAATATTCTACTGATTTTAGTGTGGTTTATAAACCGCTTGACCCTTTAAATATTGAAGTTGTTTTTAAAAAACAAATTTCACCTAAGTATATGCAGTATGTTGACATCCTTGAAAATGGAGGAGAAATATCACGAATATATTCAAATTCAAAACAAGTCACTGAGCAAATCCAATTTCGTTTAAACTGGACATTCTCACCAGATTTAACTCTTGAGGGATATTACCAGCCTTTTTTTGCTGATATGAAGTACAATAATTACAACAATTTATTAGCTCCGGAGACCATGGATTTAGAACCATTTGATTACTTAGGAATGTATGATAATCCAAATTTTAAAGTAGAAAATAGAGTCGGTACATTTGTTGCTAGGTGGGAGTACAACCCAGGGAGTACAATATTTGTTGTATACAATATAAATGAGAATAGATATTATTCAGAAAATGATAAAGAATGGACAAATAGCTCAGAAAATGCTTTAGTAATTAAACTAAACTATTGGATGAAAAAATAATATTTTTTTTAGATATTGGAGATATAAATGATAGATAAAGATACTACCGTAAATACTTTAAAAAGTGTCGTTCGAGAATTTGTAGATGAAAGAGAATGGTCTCAATTTCATAGTGCGAAAAATTTATCTATGGCTCTTTCTATTGAAGCGAGTGAATTAATGGATATTTTTAAGTGGGAGACCGCTGAGACATGCGACCAGAAAATGTCTAATGTTGTATCAAGACAAGAGGCTATTGATGAGTTAGCAGATGTCATTATATATGCTATTGCGTTTGCGAATAAAAATAATATTGATATTTCCGCAGCTATTGCACAAAAAATGATTAAAAATAGAAATAAATATCCGACAGATAAGTTTAAAGGAAATTTTTAAATTCTTAATTTTTGACTAGCTTAGTTATTAATGAATAGATTATTTATGAGACATTTTATTTATTTATTTATAATTGTATTTACATTATTGATTGGTAATCAGAAAACGTGCAGAGCATGTAATAAAGTACTAAGTGCTCAGTACTTAATTCATAAAAGTAGTAATTATCATCATTCTTGTTATAATAAACACATTCAAATTTATTGTGATCAATGTAGTAAAAAGATCGACGGCTCCTACAATACATCGAAAGATAAAAATTATCATAAAAGCTGTTTTCAGCAGTTTATTCAAAAAAGGTGTAAAGAGTGTGGTGATATAATTAGTGGTATCTACAACATCCTTGAAGGAAAAGAATATCACGAAAGTTGTTATATAGAATATATATTACCAAAATGTGATGTTTGTCATCAGCCAGTAGAAGATAAATATATTAAGGATTTCTGGGGTAACTATTATCATGAATATCATGATAATAAAATGCCAAGTTGCGATAATTGTAATAGACTCATTTGTAACCCATTAACGAGAGGGGGCTATTCAATAAATAGTAATAGGTTTGTATGCAATATTTGCAAAACAGATGTAATAAAAAATAAGTCCCAATTGAAAAACAGTTTAAACAATGTTCTAGACATCTTAAAAACTGTTGGGATAGCTACTCTACCAACAGGTATACCAATAACATTAGTAGATAGTAGAGAAGAACTAATAAGTATGTCAGGAAATAGATTGGGAAATATCCAAGGGTATACTAACTATGAAGAAAGTACGCTAGCGGGTAGGATAATTAATCAAAAATACCATATCTATATTTTATCAAATTTGCATGAAGAGATTTTTGAAGCTGTGTTAGCTCATGAGCTACTTCATGTTTATCTTTTTCAGAATAGACTAGATTTAAGATCAGATATTAGGGAAGGGTTCTGTAATTTAGGCTCTAATTTGATTTATCAACATTATAGATCCCAGCTAAGTAAATACAGAATAAAAACAATGAATGAGAACACAGATCCTGATTATGGAATAGGATATAAAAAAATGAAAGTAAAGTTAGATACTATTGGTTGGAAAAAATTATTAAAAAAACTTTCTAGGCTTTAATTTTTTATTCTCTTCCTAGATAATATATATATAATTATACCCATTTAAATAGTAACAAAATAATTTTAAGGAGCTAAAAGCTATGAATTTAAATCACTATATTTTTAGAGAATATGATATTAGAGGAAAAGTTGTGGAGGACTTTCCGCCTGAGGTTGTTGTAGCACTAGGTAAAGCTTTTGGCACTCTTGTTAAACGTTCAGGTGGTAGAGAAATAGCAATAAGTGGCGACATAAGACTAACTACTCCAGATTTAATTAATTATTTTAAGGAAGGCACACTATCAACAGGTGTAGATGTTATAAATATAGGAATTGTTCCTACTCCAGTAAATTACTACAGTCTTTTCAAACTAGATGTAGCAGCGTCTGTTCAGATAACTGGTAGTCATAATCCACCTGAATTCAATGGCTTCAAACTCTCATTACACAAAAAGCCGGTTTATGGACAACAAATTCAATTAATAAAAAACTTTATTATCAATTTAGACTTTGACAGCGGTGAAGGTTCTGAAACCAGATACAAACTTCTTCCTGAATATAATAGAATGATTAAAAATAAAATTAAAATTGAAAAGAAGATGAAAGTTGTTATGGATTGTGGTAATGCAGCAGCAGCTATAAATGCACCTGCAATATTTAAAGATCTTGGTATAGAACTTAAAGAACTTTTTTGTGAACCAGATGGTACATTTCCTAATCATCATCCCGATCCAACAGTTGAAGAAAACTTAAAAGATTTGGTAATGGAGATGAAATCTGGAAAGTATGATGTTGGAATTGCTTTTGATGGAGATGCTGATAGGCTTGGTGTTGTAGATGAGACTGGTGATATTATATGGGCTGATCAATTACTAGCGATACTAATATCAGAAATAATTGAAACTGGAGATGAAGTCATTTTTGATGTAAAGTGCTCACAAGCGCTAGAAGATATGATTCTCAAATATGGTGGAAAGCCAATAATGTGGAAAACTGGACATTCACTAATAAAGAATAAAATGGCAGAAAGTAATTGCAAAATAGGGGGGGAGATGAGTGGCCATATTTTCTTTGCAGATGATTACTATGGCTATGATGATGCTATTTATGTAGCAGGAAGATTGATACAATTATTATCTAATTCGGAAAAAAAATTATCAGAATTAAAAGCTGCCATTCCTAAATACTTCTCTACGCCAGAAATACGTTTAGAGGCAGAATCAGATGA
>Ga0114997_10001374_pt1 | contig 20253 bp, 21 predicted proteins | sample ArcticOcean_MG_C_2_FD_87045 | JGI IMG/M metagenome (GOLD analysis project Ga0114997, IMG submission 87045) | Marine microbial communities from western Arctic Ocean - ArcticOcean_MG_CB4_136 | ecosystem: Environmental > Aquatic > Marine > Oceanic | place: Arctic Ocean: Canada Basin | collected...
TGGTCGGGGCGGCAGGATTTGAACCTGCGACCCTCTGGTCCCAAACCAGATGCGCTACCAGGCTGCGCTACGCCCCGATTGAGGTACTAATACATTAGATATTGTTAATTTCAAAGGATAAAGGATATCTAAAATAAGGTTTTTTTAAAAGAATCTGCTATATAAGTAAAATGATCATTGCCTGCGAAAATTGTAATAAAAAATTTGATATTGATGGGAAATTGATCCCTGAAAAGGGAAGACTGCTTCAGTGTAATAGTTGTAATCATAAATGGTTTTTTAAAAATGAAATAGCCGTTAAAATAATAGAACCCAAAATTGATGAAAGCCTAGAAATTTTTGAGATTAAAAAGCCTGATGTAACTAAGCCAATAGATTTAAATAATAGAACTACTGTTGACACTAAAATCAATCCTTCATTAGAGGAAATAACGAATGAAGCAAAAATTAATAAAACTAAAATTCATAAAAAAAATAATTTCCTGAATTTGATTATTGTTTTTATAATTACCTTTATAGCTATAATTATACTACTGGATACCTTTAAGCATCCCCTGGGTACAATAGTCCCAAATATTGAATTTTTACTTTATAATTTATATGAAAGCATTAAGGATATTATATTATTTATTAGTGATTTAATTAAAACATATGATTAAAAATTTATCCAAACCGTTTAAATGGTTTTTTCAATTGGAAGCCGCGAGTGGTCTTGTACTTTTAATAGCAGCAATAGTTGCATTGGTAGTTAGTAACTCAAATTTTAGTGATCTTTATTTCAGCACCTTAAATCAATATTTTTTTATTGGTATTAATGAATTTGGACTAAAACTCTCTGTCCATCATTGGATAAATGACTTACTTATGGCAATTTTTTTCTTTTTTGTGACCTTAGAAATTAAGAGAGAGTTTATACAAGGTGAACTTTCCAATCTAAAAAAAGCAATGCTGCCAATAATTGCTGCCATTGGCGGTATGGTTGTCCCAGCTCTTTTTTATGTAGTTATTAATTTTGGTAACTCTGAAACATTACAAGGTTGGGCTATACCATCTGCGACTGATATTGCATTTTCTTTAGGGATTTTATCATTACTAGGATCTAGAGTTCCCATTTCTCTAAAAATTTTTTTAACAGCATTAGCTATTATTGATGATCTTGGCGCTATTTTGATTATTGCTTTTTTCTATTCAGGAGATCTTAGTATAAGTTATTTAAGTTTAATTCTAATTTCATACATATGTCTATTGGTACTAAATAAATGTGGAGTTAAAAAGTTTCTACCTTTTTTATTAGTTGGTACTTTTATGTGGTTTTTTACTTATAAATCTGGAATTCATGCAACAATAGCTGGTGTTCTTCTTGCATCAACAATACCACATAGAATTAAAGATAAAGATTTTTCATTATTAATTAAAATTGAACATGCAATAAGTCCTTATGTTGCATTTATGATTATGCCTTTATTTGCTTTTGCCAATGCGGGAGTTTCTTTAGAAGGTTTAACGTTGTCTTCTTTGATGATGCCCGTACCTTTTGGAATACTCCTAGGACTATTTGTTGGTAAACAGGTTGGTGTTATGATGTTTTCATTTTTTGCAGTTAAATTTGGAGTTGCCCAAATGCCAGACAATTCAAATTGGTTTACTTTATATGGAGTTTCAATTTTAACAGGAATTGGTTTTACAATGAGTTTATTTGTAGGTAATTTAGCATTTATTGAAAGCACTCAATATATAGATGGTGTTAAAATTGGTGTTTTAGCGGGATCCTTATTGTCAACTATATTTGGATATTTTATGCTATCAATTTCTACAAAAAAGTAATTTATGTTAAATAAAAATTATTTATTACTATTAATATTTACAATTATGTTTTCTTTTTTCAATAAAGTTGATGCAAAGTATGAAAAATTATTCTTTGAATTAAAAATTAACAATATAAGTGGTGAAGAACTGGATTTAAATCAGTTTAAAGGAAAAACAATTCTTCTAGTAAATGTCGCCAGTAAATGTGGTTTTACTAAACAATATACCGATCTTCAGTTATTATATGAAAAATATAAAGACCAAGGTCTGGTAGTAGTCGGTATACCCTCTAATCAGTTTGGAGGACAGGAACCAGGGTCAAATGAAGAAATTAAAGACTTTTGTGAAACAAATTTCAATATTACGTTCCCACTTACTGATAAAGTTGATGTAAAAGGCAAAAATGCTCACAAATTATATGTATGGGCTAAAGATAATTATGGAAGCTCAACTGTTCCAAAATGGAATTTTCATAAAATACTGGTTAATAAAGAGGGAAAAGTACATGATACTTTTAACTCATTTGTTGCCCCTCTTTCAAATAAAATTATTAATGAAATTGAAAAAATTTTATAAGTTAACATTCATTCCATCATATCCGGGAACAATATTCTTGGGTAAAGTATTTTTAAGCACATCATAATCTAGGTCACTATGCATATTTGTTAAAATAGTTTTTTTGGGCTTTAAAACTTTAACAAGATCTAAAACTTGATTTAGATTAAAATGTGAAGAATGATTCTTATACCAAAGACAATCAACAACGAGGTAATCTAGCTTCATTAGATTTTTTATATCTTTTTTATAAAATAAACTTATGTCACTAGCGTAAGCAAGTTTTTTATTAATTATATAGCATAAACTATTAATTTTACCATGTTCAACTGAAATAGACTCTATTAATATTTTTTTATTTTCATTTTTAAATACATGATTTTTTTTTAAATTAATTAATTTTAAAGTCGAAGGATAATCATAAGTTTTTTTAAAACAATATTTAAAAGTTGAGTATAAATATTTAGCTGTTTCTTTATTAGCAAAAACAGGTATTGGCTTTTTATTAATTAAAAAAAAGGGGCGTAAATCGTTTATACCATGAGTTTGATCTGCATGTAAATGTGTATAAAAAACCTTACTGATAGATTTAATTTTATTATGCAATAACTGTTGTCTTAAATCTGGAGATGTATCTATTAATATATTTTCATTATTAAATTTTATTAAAGCTGAACATCTGGACCTATAATTTTTTTTATTATTCAAATTACATACACCGGCATAGCCATCCGCCCTAGGAACACCCATTGAACTCCCACTACCTAGAATAATAAACTTGATAGACATAAAAATAATTTAGAGATTAAACAATAAATTAAAATTATCAGTAGTCAACGTACTCATTTCTTTTGGTGATTTATCTTTAATGATAGATAATTTATCTAGAGTGTGTTTGATAAAGCTTGGTTCATTTTTTTTTCCACGCATTGGAATTGGAGCCAAGAAAGGACTGTCAGTTTCAATAAGCAGTCTATCTAATGGAATTGTTTTGAATGTATTTTGCAAATCAATACTATTTTTAAATGTAATTATTCCACTAGCTGAAAAAAAAGCCCCTAAAGATAATAGTTTCTTTGAAAACTCATAAGAACCGGTAAAGCAATGCATTAATATCTTTAAATTTTTGTTATTATATGAATTGAGTATGTTGAATGTTTCATCTTCTGCATTCCTTGAGTGTATAATGACAGGCATCTCAAGCTCCATAGAAGCTTCTAAATGATCTTTGAAGCTATCAATTTGCCTTTCTTTGTTACTATGATTGTAAAAAAAATCTAGACCAGTCTCACCTACCCCAATTATTTTTTTAAATTTAGTTATAGTCTCAACTAAAGTTTGCTTATTGACATAGTTGACTTCAGTTTCATGTGGATGAATACCAAATGTACCAAAAATTATGGGATCTATATTCACTAAATCTTTTATCTTATCAAAGCTATCTAATGTAGTGCTAATAGTTAATAGTTTTTGAATACCTATATCTTTTGATCTTTTAATAACTTCATTGATATTCCCAAATAAGGGTTCGTGGTCTAAATGACAATGTGAATCAATCATTTTTTTTTTCTATTTTTTTAAACAAAATTTCAATTTTATTAATATCATTTCCTGGTTTTAAGAGGGTATGTAGCGCTATAGTCTCAAAATTAATATCTATTGGCTTAAGATTAAAAATTTTAAGAGCCTTCTCTATTGAATCAGGGATAATTGGGTAAAGCATGAATGAAATTTTCCTGATTATCTCAAGTGCAGTATAAACAATTGAATCTAATCTTTCCTTATCATCTTTTTTTTTCCAAGGTTCTTGATCATTAAAATACTTGTTAGCTTCAAATAACGCATTAACAATAAAGTTTATATAAAAATTTATATTTTGTTTATCAATTTCATTTCTTAATTTTGATAAATTTTTAGTAAACTTATTTAATATCATAAAATCTTCTTCTATAAGTTTTTTATTGGAGGGTATTTTTAAAGAACAGTTTTTTTCTGCGAAAGCAGTAACTCTTTGACATAAATTACCATAATTATTAGCAAGATCACTATTAATACAATCCTCCAACTTATCTTGAGATATATTTCCATCATTACCAAATGAAACCTCTTTAATTAAATAATACCTTAAAGGATCCAGACCATAAGTTTTGATTATATCTAAAGGGTCTAAAATATTTCCTTTAGATTTAGACATTTTTTCATCTCCTGATAATATCCAACCATGACCAAAGATTTTTTCTGGTAAAGGAATATTAGCTGCCATTAAAAATGCGGGCCAATAAACTGCATGAAACCTTAAAATATCCTTACCAATTAAATGTACAGATGCTGGCCAGAATTTTTTGAACAACTCATCTTCAGTGTTAGGATAATTTAGAGCACTGATATAATTGGTTAAAGCATCTAGCCAAACATAGATAACATGATTTGGATTGTTAGGAACTTTAATACCCCAAGAAAAAGATTTTCTGCTGATTGATAAGTCTTTAAGTCCACTATTCACAAAGTTAATAACTTCATTTTTTCTAGATTTAGGTGAAATGAAATCAAGATTTTTTTCGTAGTGATCCAGAAGTTTATTTTGCCATTTTGATAGTTTAAAAAAATAAGACTCTTCCTCTATCCACTCAACAATTGACCCTGAAGAAATTGCAATTCTTACATCATTTTTCTTTTCAATTTCATCTTCGCTATAAAATGCTTCATCAGAAACTGAGTACCATCCAGAATATTTTGATAAGTAAATATCACCATTTTTTTCTAATTCAGACCAAAGATATTGAACAGTTTTATTGTGTCTGGCTTCGGTAGTTCTTATAAAATCTGTATTTGACAGGTTTAAAGATTTTGATAAGTCTCTAAATGTTTGACTAATTTCACTACAGAAAACAAGTGGATCAGTGTTATTTTTTTCAGCAGCTCTTTGAATCTTTAAACCATGTTCATCAGTACCGGTCAGAAAGTGAACGTTATATCCATCAATACGTTTAAATCGAGCAAAAAAATCAGCAATAATACTTGTGTATGCATGGCCCATGTGTGGTTTAGCTGAAGGATAATATATTGGAGTTGTTATGTAATAATTTTTATCCATTTAATAGTTTAGATTTAAATTCTAAAAATAGACTTTCCTCATCTAAATTAAATTTTTCTGTATTATTAATCTTATTAAGAAAAACATGATAGTAATTTAACAAAGAAATTTTTGCATTAGTTAATTTGTATTCTTCTAAAAAAAAATTTTCAATAAGGTTGATTATTATAATTTTTACTGGTCTATTTTTCTTATAATACCCACTATCTATTAATAAATTTAATAATGTTATTAAATTATAATTTAAAAGGTTTATTTTTTTTTCATCAGCTAAATTTATTAAATTAATGATCTCTCCAGGAGTAATATAATAATTAATTATATCACTATTAATTAGTTCGAGAACATTTTTATTAATTAGATGATTTGTAATATTTATTGATTCATCAAAAGTTAAATGAATTTTAAATGTTAAACATCTAGATTTTAATGTTGGGAGGATTTTTTTTTCATTATTATTAATCAAAATAAAAAATATCCCTTCATTTGGTTCCTCAATTACCTTTAATAACGCATTAACAGAATTAATATTTAGATTTTCAATGTTATCAATTAGCACAAACCTAGGAATATTATTAAAGCTAGATTTATTAGTATATCTTATCATTTCACGAATTTGACCTACATCAATATTTTTTTTATCATTTATCAAATCTATTAAATAGAAATTAGGATGAGTATAATTTTGAACAAGTTTATAAGATTTATTTTCGCTATTAATATTAAATTTGTTAAGATCATATTTGGAATCTTCATTTAATGATAAAATATAATTAATAATGTGATAAGCTAATGTTGCTTTACCCATACCTTTTTTTCCAGATAATAAAATTTTATTAGGCATTTTTTTTTCAACATAAAGCTTTTTAATTTCATTAAAATATTTATCCATTCCAAATAATTCAGTGTTCTCTGAAGGTTTTAAATTCATTTTTTTATATCAATTCTTTAATTTTATTTAGTACTATATTTTCATTATCAGTCATATTTAAATTAGAATTTATTTTCATGTATTTTTTTGGATTTTTTTTAAGAATCTTCATAAAGCCACTCTGTACTTTTTCATAAAAGGTACTATTGAATTGATCGTATCTATTAAGTTTTTTCCTTTTTAAAAGTCTTTCTTGCATATTTTTTTTATTAACTAAGTTCAAGAAGGTAAAATTGATAGTAATATCTTTTAGTAAAAAACTATTTATTAATTCAATAAATTTTTTGTTTACACCCATTCCATAATGTTGATATGCAATGGTAGAATCAACAAATCTATCAATAAGTATAATTTTTTTTCCATAATTTTTCCTAATAAGCTCAATATTCTCACTTCTAGAGGATTGGTATAACAAAAGATCAGTATTTTTGTTAAATGTTGACTTGTTATCAAGTATCAATTTTCTAATCTTTTCAGAATTTTTGTTGCCACCTGGTTCTCTGAGTTGAATAAATTTTTTTTTGTTTTTAATTAAATATTTTGCCACTGTATTTAAATGATGTGATTTACCACTACCCTCAATTCCTTCAAAAACAATTAGTGGTTTTTTAGACATCGCCCCAAATTAAAAAATTAGCAGATCTTATTAATCTAGAAAATATATTTAATTTTTTAATACTCTCAAATGCTAGTAAATCGTATTCTGCGATTAGTTCTCTATTATAGGTAACCTTTAATTTACCAAGAATATCATCTTTCTTAATAGGTGCTTGAATGGGCCCTCTGTAGTTTATAGAAACTTTCAAGAATTTTTTTCGTGCTTTTGGAATTGTTTTATATATATCTTCTTTTATATATGTGGCAACTTGATCTTTTTTACCAAGCCATACATCAGCAGTTGTAATTATTGTGTCTGATTTAGCAATTTCTATTAAATCAAAATTGACTAACCCCCAAGTTAAAAGTTTAGCACTTTCTGTAGATCTATCCTTTTTCGTGTTAAAGCCACTACCTACTGCAATTAATCTTCTACCATTTTTATATAAGGATGATGCTAGTGAATATCTTTCAACAGCCAAATATCCAGTTTTAATTCCATCAACACCAACATTTTTATATAAAAGTGGATTTCTATTGCCTTGCGTTATAGGTTCACCACCTGTTCTGTCCCATGTAAATTCTTTTTCTGAAAAAAGTTTATATTCCTCTGGATAATTTTTAATGAGATAATTTGACATAATCATAATATCGCGGACCGTTGAATTATTTTCAGTATTATTTATACCAGATGAATTAGCAAAATTGGTATTAGTCATACCAATTTCTTTAGCTTTTGAAGTCATTATTAAAGCAAACTCTTCTTCTGTTCCGGCAATACCTTCTGCCAATGCTACACAAGCATCATTACCTGATGCAACAATTATCCCTCTTAATAAATTCTCAACAGTGACTTCATCTCCAACCATTATAAACATGGATGAATAACCAGCTGATGATAGGCGCCAGGCATTTTCAGATACTGTAAATTTATCATCTAAATTGAGATCTCCACTTCTAATTAGCTCAAAGGCAACAATTGCAGTCATAATTTTAGTCATAGAGGCAGGATAAATAGATTTATCAGCATCTTTTTCATACAAAATATCTCCAGATAAATAATCTTGTAAAATTGCTGTTCTAGCCTTTACATCAAAAGCTGCATTAGCATTTAATGTTAATGTTAATGTAGTTAGTAATATTAAAAATCTTAATTTAATCATTTTTTATAATCTCAATGTTTTCAAATTTGAGTATGTTTATATCATTATATGATTTTTGTAGAGACTTAATGTTGTTAAAAGGACCAAGGTATACCCTGTATTTGTGTTTAGTTATTTTTTTGATTTTTGCATTTACAGCATTAGTTTCACTAATAATTCTATCTATCATTAATTCCGCTGTATCTTTGAAGTAAAAATCACCTATTTTAATTTTGTAAGAAAATTTTTTCTTAGCAGCTATTTTTTCGTTACTTACATAAATTTTATTTAAATTATTAATGCTAATACTGTTAACTGGTGCTTTTATCGCTACATTTCTTTCTTCATCGAATGTTTTTGCTTTTTTGGCAATAAACATGGAGTTTTCTGGTATTTCTACTATTTCTATATAGGGTTCATTTATATTTATGCTTAACTCATTAGCTATCCTTTTTGATAATACAGAATTATTAAATAATGGATAATCTGAACTAACCCCAACTTTAGCAATTAAAGACTTATTATTCAAAATATTTGTAATTTTAACCTGTGTATTTATATTTAAGCTCTTTTGAAATATTATCAAACTTCTTTCATCAATTTTTTTAGAAATTAAATTATTATCATGGTGTATTTTATCATAAATAAGAGCAAAACCTCTGTTTGAAAAGTTTTTTTTAATAATAGCATTATCATTATTTATTGAAATATTATCAACAGTGCAGTTTGAGAGTAATAAAAAAATAATAATTTTTAAAAAATTTTTATAATTCATTTTCAAATTTATCTTTCAATGTACACACAGCTAAACCAAATCTTAATGATCTATTCCATTGTAATATTTTTTCATAATTTTCAAAAACGATATATGCTGGCTCTAAATTTATAGAATCAGGTATAATATCTTTATCAGGTGTTATAATAGCCACAACAAGAGAATCCTCTATGTTAATGATATTCTTATAGTTAGTTATATATTTCTTAAAATTCTTAAGCTTGTTTTTGCTATGTAGTTTTTTTGCTGAAGTATTAAGCAGTTTTTTTGGAGTATTAATATCTAATTTAACTCTTATGAAACAAGGTTCATTTTTTTTCCATCCAATTTTCTTTATATAATTTGCTGCAGATGCGAACGAGTCTTCTATAGATTTTAGTTCGATAATATTATTTTTGTCATAATCGATTGCATATTTATCTATAGTTGTAGGCATAAACTGAAAATTACCAAATGCACCTGCCCACGATCCAAATAAAATTTTATGATCTATAGCACCAGTATCAATAAGTTGGAGTATCGTGATTAGTTCATTAGTAAAAAAAACTGATCTTCTTTTATCGTAACTAAGTGTTGCCAACGAAGATAAAATATCCATTTTACCAACATATGTTCCAAAATTAGTTTCTATACCCATTAATGCAAGTAATAAACTTTTTTCAACAGAAAATTTATTTTCTATAGAATCAATAAAATTTATATTTTTTTGATATAGATCAAGACCTTGCTTAATCTTTTGATTAGAGGTTCTTTTGGAAACATATGTTTTAGTGTCTTCATAAAACTCAGGTTGAAATTTATCATACTTTATAACTTTGGGTAAAAATACAACATGAGACATAGTTTTATCAAGTGTGGCCTGAGATATATTTTTTTTTAAAGCATAAACCTTGAAATTTTTTAACCATTCTTCAAATGTAGTGACATTGGCATTAACAGGAAGGTTAAAAGAAAAAATTGTGACAGCTATTAAAATTTTAATTATTTTCATACAAATCCTTAAGATAAATTATTACAGCAATCCATATTAAAATGAAACTTAATGATTTTTCAAATGAAAATGCCTCATTATAATAAAAAAAACCAAGCAAGAACTGAAATGTAGGTGTTATATAAAATATCATACCTGTTGGTCCAAGCCCGCAAAGTTCAACCCCACGTACGTATAAAAAAAGTGGTATGACTGTCATAGGACCAGCCAACATAAGTAAAAGCATCAATGAAGGGTTATTTAAACTAAAATCATTTAAATCATTCTGAAAAATTAAATAGAAAGAAAATAAAGCAAATGGCAATATGAACAGACTCTCAATTAACAATCCCACATCAGTATCAACATTAACTTTTTTTCTTAATAAGTTATAAAAACCCCAGCTCAATGCTACAACTATTCCAACCCAAGGAATTGAATTAAAATTTACAATTAAAAGAAATAAAATAGAAGTTAAAACTAACAAAATAGAAAGCCCCCTTCTTTTATTAATTTTTTCTTTATAAAAAATATATCCTAAGAAAATACTAAGTATCGGCATTATAAAATAACCAAAACTTGCGTCAATAATTCTTTCTGTGCTTACAGCATATATCCAAGTAGCCCAATTGATAAATATCAGTAAACTTGAAAAAAATAACCAAACTAATTTATTTTTATTAGTAATAATTTCAAAAAAAATATTCCATTTGGAGAAATAGAAAGTTGATATAATTAAAACTACAGATGTCCAAACGCACCGATGTATTACAATTTCAATGGGTCCAGCAAAGGATATATATTTAAAATAAATAACACCTATTATTCCCCACCAAAAAGATCCTAAAGCAGTTAATGCTATACCTTTATTGAAGTTTTGATTTTTCATTATATTAATAATTAAGCTATTAATTCATTATATGATTAATTTATCAATTTTATTGTTGAATTAAAATTTTATGATAATAAAACCTTGCTAACGGAGAGATGGCAGAGCGGTTGAATGCACCGGTCTTGAAAACCGGCAAAGGGGCAACTCTTTCCTGAGTTCGAATCTCAGTCTCTCCGCCATTATTCACACACATAGTCAAAATTTTTAAAAAGTTTAGTAACATTATTTGAGTGAATTTTTATTGTTGTTTCTTGTCCACTATTATATTTATAAAGATTCTCATCATCACAATCTAAAAGATCACATAAATGCTGAAGCTCTTCTTCTTTTAATAAGCCTATATATTTCTTTACAAAAGATCCTAACAACTTATCCATTTCTTTTGTGCCCCTATAATTAGATCTATAGATAATCTTTTTTTTTAAATTCGTTATATTAATCATGATAAAATTTAATATATTAAATATATCATGGAAAATATAAATAATTATGATTATTTATTATCAGATTTAACAAAATTAAATGGTGTAGGTAAAAAAACCATGAATATTTTGAAAAAGAAAAAAGTCAATAATATTTTTGATTTACTGTGGCGACTACCAAAGTCGTACACAGATAGAAGTTTAATTAGTAATATTTGTGATCTTAAGGTTGGTGAAGTTCAAACAATTAAAATATTTCCTATAAAATACCAATTTCCAAGAATAAGAAATTTGCCTAATAAAGTAAATTGTGAAGATGAAACAGGTAAAATTGATTGTATTTTTTTTAATAGTTATGAAGGTTATGTAAGAAAGATCTTACCCTTAAATGAACAGGTAAGTATAAGTGGAAAAATTAGCTCTTATAAAAATAGATATCAAATTACAAATCCTACTTATGTTTCAAAAGACAGCTCATTAATTGAGACTGTCCATAACAAGTATTCATTAACAGAGGGTATCACAGAAAAAATCTATAATAAGATTATTAATCAAATATTAAAAAATTTGCCAATTTTAAATGAATGGCATGACCATAATATTTTAAAAAAATTTGACAATGAAAGTTGGAATAACTCTATTGTCAAACTACATGATCCAAAAAATATTGATAATTATAAATCAAGTTTTTACAAAAGACTTGCTTATGATGAAATATTAGCATCTTTTTTAGTAAATTCTGAAATAAGAAAAAAAATAAAAAAAATCAAAAAAATATCTAAAAAATTTACTGAGAAATCAAACAACCAGATTACCAATAAACTAAACTTTAAGTTAACAACTGATCAAAAATTATCCTTAATTGATATAAACAAAGATTTAATGTCTAAAAGTAAGATGTTTAGACTCTTGCAGGGTGACGTAGGAAGTGGAAAAACTATAGTTTCACTAATTTCTGCATTAAATGTTGTTAGTTCTAACTTTCAAGTAGCTTTAATGGCTCCAACAGAAATTCTAGCTAGACAACATTATACTCTTGCGAAAAAATTATTTCCAAAAGCAATTTCTATTGATTTGTTATCTAGCAAAAGTGGAAATATAGAAAAAAAAAGAATTATCACAAATTTAAAAAATAATAAAACGCAAATGGTTTTTGGTACTCATGCAATTTTTCAAAAAAAAATAACCTTTGCTAATTTAGGGTATATAATTATCGATGAACAACATAAATTTGGTGTAAGACAAAGAAAACTTCTCTCAGATAAAGGAGGTAACAACTGTGATGTACTTTTAATGTCAGCGACACCTATTCCTCGTACTTTAACTATGTCAGTTTATGGAGACATGGATGTTTCTGTAATTAAAGAAAAACCAAGTAATCGTAAAGAAGTTAAAACTTATAGTAAATTAGAAAGCAAAATAGATGATGTATTAAGTTTCGTTAAAAAAGAAATTAAGGAAGGTAATCAAGTATTTTGGGTGTGTCCTTTAATAGAAGAGTCCAAAAAAATTGATCACCAGTCATCTGTTAATAAATATAAATTTTTAAATAAACTCTTTCCAAACAAGGTTGCTTTACTTCATGGAAAAATAGCAAGTGAAGAAAAAGAACAAATATTAAATAAATTTTTGAATAAGGAGTATTTAATTTTAGTATCAACGACTATTATTGAAGTAGGAATAGATTTTCCTAACGCAAATGTTATTATAATAGAAAATGCAAATAAGTTTGGATTATCGCAATTACATCAATTAAGAGGGAGAGTTGGTCGGGGCACTAAACAAGCAAGCTGTATACTAATGTTTAAATCAAACCTAAGTGTAAATGCTAAAAAAAGAATTAATATTTTAAAAAATTCAAATGATGGTTTTGAAATATCGGAAGAAGATATGAAGTTAAGAGGTTTTGGTGACTTATTAGGATTTAAGCAAAGTGGTATAAAAAATTTTAGACTGGCGGACCCTATTCACAATGAAGATTTATTTTTATTAGCTGAGAATGAAATTAAAATAATTGAAAGGGAAAATTCTAATATTAATAAATATAAAGCTTTACTAAAACTTTATGATCAGGCTGATATAATAAACGATATTGTTTAAGATTATGAATTAGTTGTTCCTGCAGATACAATAAATTTTGAAGCATCTTCAAAACTCATATCAAGATAAATAATGTCCTCTATTGGGATCATCAATAAGAATCCACTTGTTGGGTTGGGTGTTGTTGGCACAAAAACATTTAGTAATTTTTTTTTTACTTTACTAGTTATTTCACCTTCATTTTCTTTAGTTGCAAAACCTACAGCCCAAATTCCTTTTCTAGGGTATTCAATTAAAACAACACTTTTTTTTTTATGTTTATTTTGTTTAAAGGATTGTGACATCTGTTGTAGAGCAGACCAAAATGTTCCTAGAAGTGGTATTTGTTTGAGTAGTTTGTCTATTACTTTAAGAAATTTTTTTCCTAAAAACGAAAGTGATAATCCACCAACAAAAGTAATAAATATAATTGTTATAATTATTTCCAATCCAGGAATGGAGAATGCCAAATAACTATTAGGATTAATGTAAGTAGGTAAAACTTTTGAAGAAATATTTATCAGAAATTTACTAAGATAGAGTGTAAAACCAATGGGAATTAAAACAATAATACCTGTAAAAAAGTAATTTCTAATTTTTAAAGAAAGTGTTAAAAACCACAAATTAAAAACATCTTTAGTTTTAATCTTCTTTTTATTGTTAATATTATTTTTTGATTCCATATCTTAACTATAACTTGAATAAACAACAAATGAGATTGCTATAATAAAAAGTATTAATAAAATTTTATTGTTTAAATTCATATATTTTGTAATTATATATAAATATCAATATTTGATAAAATGAATAGAAGAAAATTTTTAAACTACGTTGGATGTAGCTGTTGTGGCATTATGATCAATGCTTGCTCAACTGCGCCCATAACAGATAGACGTCAGTTTAAAATTATACCAGAGGCTAAACTTAATGCCCAAGCTGCTCAAATTTACAAAAAAGTAAAAGAAAAAGAAAAAATGAGTGATGACAAAAAAACACTTAATGAAATTAAGGATATAGGAAAAAAAATGGAAGATTCTATATCTGAATATTTTTTAAGATCCGATATGGAAGATCCTACCATAGGATTCGATTGGGAGTACATTCTCATAGAGGATAAAAAAGTTAAAAATGCCTGGTGTATGCCTGGAGGAAAGATTGCCATTTATACTGGAATTCTAGACATAACAAAAAACACAAATGGACTAGCTGCAGTAATGGGTCATGAAATCGCACATGCTGTTGCAAAACATTCTATTGAGAGAGCAAGTCGAGGTGTTTTATTAAATACTAGCACTCAATTATTGGATATTTTTACTGGAGGAAAATTATCTCAAGTTAATAGAGTAACTGGAATGAATACAGTCGGACTATTATCTCAAATAGGTATAATGAATCCTTTTAGTAGAACACAAGAAAGTGAAGCTGATTTTTTAGGAATGATTTTTTCCTCACTATCTGGATACGATATAAGAGAAACTAAAAAACTTTGGGTAAGAATGAAAGAATCAAAAAAAGGAAAAGAAATTTCTGAATTTATGAGCACACACCCATCATCAGATACAAGAATTAAAAATCTAACGACTTGGGAAAATGAAATTATTCTTGATTATCCACCTATAATTTAGGCTGAGATGAAAAATTTAAATAAAAAATTTAATTCATTATTTTTTTTGTTCATTTCGTTTATTTTTTTAACAACAATATTCTGGTTATATCAAAAACATAATGTTGGAAATGATTCAACAATATCTGAGTGGATAATTAACTATCAAGGTGGTTTTACAAAAAGAGGAATTATAGGTGAAATTTGCTTCCAGCTTGCAGGTTTTTTTGATTTACGTTTAAGGTTTGTAATCTTTTTATTTCAATCACTTTTGTATTTAATTTATTTAATTTTGATTTTTTTTTTTATAAAAGATGCATCAAAAAATGTTTTAACAATAATAGCCATATTTTCCCCTGTATTTCTTATTTATCCTATTGCTGAAATTGAGGTTTTAGCCAGAAAAGAAGTTTTTTTATTTGTGGGATTTATAATATTTTTGAATTTATCTAGTAATAAATATTCAAAAGATATTCCATTAATTTATATATTTTTTGTATTCCCTTTATTATGCCTTATATGGGAGCCGTTTATTATTTTCTTTTCTTTTGTGATATATATTATTTTAGTTAGAAATTACGATGAGTCAGCTAAAAAAGTATTAATAAAAATTTTTTTAAGTTTTAGTAGTTCTATATTGGTAACAATTATAATTCTTCAAAATTCTCTAACCGTAGATGAACACTTATTGATGGTAAATTCTTTGATAAATAATTTTGGTGAGAATTGTTATATGTCGTGTGCATTACTGAGTAGCAAAGCTTCTATTGGAGCTCAATTTGAAGCTGTTTTTATCCTTCTCTCTTTTGAGGTAATTTTTAGATATTTTATGATTATACTTGTGTCTTTCTTACCTTTATTTGTTTTAATCTCTAATACAAAAATAAGATTAATTTCTTCTAAGTCAAAGATATTTAATTGGATTATTTATAAAAATCTTTTTTTAATATTTATTTTTTTGCTTTTGCCGTCACTAATGTTATTTTCTGCTATGACCGATTGGGGGAGAGTAGTTAACATGACATATACATTCTCAATTTTAACTTACATCTACTTAATTAAGAATAATTTAGCAATCATTAATAAGAGAATATTTTTTTTTGATAGTTATTATAGTCATAAGTTTACTTTTTTTATTATTTTTTTTTATATTTTTGCGTTTGGTTGGAACCAAAAAACAGGTATGACAGGTGATATTGCTACTAACTCCCTATATAAAATTGTTTATAATACGTCAAAAAAAATATTTGGTTTTGATGGCATAAGATTATTTCAAGACTCTCCAATAATTAAATTTCATAAAAAGTATATCGAGTAATATTAATTAGAATTAATAATTTATTTAAATATATTCTTATACGCAAAAATTAAAGTCCAAAATATATATAAGTTCAGCCGCTCATTAATTAAGGTATTTTGGAAATATTCACATAAATTATTTTGGTGAGCCCTGATGGACTCGAACCATCGACCCATTCCTTAAAAGGGAATTGCTCTACCAACTGAGCTAAGGGCCCTTATAAAAAATTAAAATGTGATAAATGTTTTTTTATTTAATTTTAAAAAAAAACTTTTGGTGAAGCCTTCCTTAAAATTTTTAAATTTCTTTACACTTAAAAATTTAAACAATAAAAAAATATCAAACAATAATAAATTTTATTACCAAAAACAGTTATCTATTCCATAACTTAGTAAATTGCAAATATTTAAATTACAACTTATTAATGTATTGATCATGAAATTTGGTAAAAGTACCCTTTTTAATATTATCTCTAATCGCTGTCATCAATTCTTGGTAAAAATTGATATTATGAAGGGTTAAGAGTACTGATCCTAGAATCTCATTAGTGTTAAATAAGTGGTTTAGATAATTCTTAGAATACTTATTTAAATTTAAATTTGAACAATTAACATCCAATGGTTCATTGTCATGTTTAAATTTATTGTTTTTAATGTTTATTCGACCATTCCATGTAAAAGCAAGACCTGTTCTTCCTGATCGTGTTGGCATTACACAGTCAAACATATCCACACCTCTTTTTACAGCTCCCAAAATGTCAGCTGGCGTACCAACACCCATAAGATACCTTGGTTTACCTGTGGGCATAAATTTCTTTATATCATCTAAAACACAAAACATTTCATTTTGAGTTTCACCCACCGCTAATCCTCCAATAGCATAACCATCAAAGTCAATATTGGTTAGAGCATTAATTGATTTAATTCTTAAATCTTTGAATAGCCCACCTTGCACAATACCAAATAAAGCTTTATGTGGGTTTGAACCGAAAGCTACTTTAGATCTTTCTGCCCAATGAATTGACAGCTCCATTGATTTATTAATAATATCGTAATCAATAGTTTTTTTGGGACATTCATCCATAATCATAACTATGTCAGAATCTAACCCCTTTTGAATACGTATGCTTTCTTCCGGGCTTAGTATAAATTTTTTACCATCTACATGTGAATTAAAAATTGCCCCTTTTTCTCTATCAACTTTATTTAGTTTTGATAACGACATAACTTGAAAGCCGCCAGAGTCTGTAAGGATAGGTAGTTTGCAATTCATGAATTTATGAAGACCACCAGCTGAAATAATTCTTTCTACACCAGGTCTTATCATTAAATGATAAGTGTTGGACAATATAATCTCTGAACCAGTTTTAATAATATCGTCAATTAAACAAGCCTTTACAGTTGCTTGAGTGCCCACTGGCATGAATGCTGGTGTTTGGATATTACCTCTGTGTGTAGTGATTAGACCAGCTCTAGCAAATTCATCTTCCTTAATGACATTAAATTCAAATTTATTTAATGCCATTAACGAATTTATATATTACTTAATACTTATAATCTTATCAGGGTCAGAAACAGATCCATTGTTTTTTTCATCACCTTTTTTAATTTTATCGACTAATTCCATGCCTTCGATAACTTTACCAAAGACAGTATATTGTCTGTCAAGAAATGAAGATTCTTTCAAACAAATAAAGAATTGACTATTGGCACTGTTTGGATCTTGGGACCTTGCCATAGATAAGGTTCCTCTTAAATGAGGCAAGTCACTAAATTCTTCTTTAAGGTCTGGCAAATTAGAACCACCCATTCCAGCTTTTTTTAAATCAAAATCATTACTAGATGAGTTACCAAATTTAACATCCCCAGTTTGAGCCATGAAACCATCTATTACACGGTGAAACACAACACCATCATATTTACCTTCTTTTGCAAGTTGTTTTATTCTCTTAACATGATTTGGTGCTTTATCTTCAAAAAGTTCTATTTTTACATCTCCGTCTTTGAGTTTTAAAATCATTATATTCTCCTTTGCTATTGTATTATTGGTTAGTATAGAAAACAAAATCAAAAAATTTATTATAAATTTATGCATACTTTTCTTTTAAAGACTTTATTGTACTTTTAGTAGTAAATTTATTGATATTACCTTTTAATTTAACTATTTCTTTCACAAATCTTGATGAAATAATTTGATTTTCTAGATCAGACATTACAAATATTGTCTCAATATTATTGTTTAATTTTCTATTCATTCCAGCTAATTGAAATTCGTACTCAAAATCTGATACCGCTCTCAATCCTCTGAGAATTATATTAGATTTATATTCTTTACAAAGATCAGTTGTTAATGATTTAAAAGAAATAATAACAATCTTAGTTTTATCTAACTTTAAATCATAGAAAAGAGCTTTCTTAATAATTTGAATTCGTTCATCAGAATTAAATAAATACTTTTTATTTTCTCCATCAGATACTGCCACTACAACTTTATCAAACAATTTAAGTGCTTTCTTAATAACATCAATGTGTCCGTAGGTTATTGGATCAAATGTGCCAGGGTATATAGCAACTTTTTTCATTACACCAAGTTATCATCAATTTTAATAGCAGAAACTACTTTTTCATCACCAGGTAATTTTATAATCGTAACTCCCTGTGTATTTCTTCCTGCTGTTCTTATTTCTTTTACGGCGACTCTTATAACTCTACCTTTGTTGGTAGAAATCATCACTTCATCACCTACATAAACTGGGAATGATGAACAAATACTTCCATTCCGAGGAGAATTTATTATTCCAATAATTCCCTTACCACCTCGATTTGTTACTCTATAGTCAAAATGTGATGTCTTTTTACCATAGCCATTTTCTGTAATAGACAAAATGAATCTTTCTTTAGCTTCGAAATTTTCAATTTTATTGTTTTTTTTATTTTTGTCTTGGTTAACAATTGAAAGAGAAACAATCTCATCATTAGGAGCTAAGTCTATACCTCTTATACCCTTAGATGATCTGCCTTTAAATATTCTAAGTTTTTTACATTCAAATCTAATACATTTACCATTTCTAGTACTCAACATTATATCTTGATCATCTTTACATATCTCAACACCCACAATCTTATCATTTGGATCAAGCTTCATTGCAATTTTCCCTGCTGCATTAATAGATGAGAAGTCTTCAAGACTATTTTTTCTGACTTTACCTTTTGCGGTAGCAAACACTATTTGTAAATTTTTCCAATCACTCTCATCTTCTGGTAAGGGCATTATAGAACTAATAGATTGATGATTTTTTAAAGGTAATATATTAAATAAAGATTTCCCTTTTGAGATAGATGATCCTTCAGGAATCTTCCACGCCTTGATTTTATAAACAAGACCTTCAGTTGAGAAAAAAAGCACCGCTGTATGCGTGTTAACAGAAAGAGTTTTAACAACAGAATCCTCAGCTCTAGTAGTAATCCCAGACTTCCCTTTACCACCACGCTTTTGCTGTTTTACGTCACTTAAGGCTCCTCGCTTAATATAACCCTGAAGAGTAACAGTAATTATAACAGATTCTTTTTGAATGGTTTCTTCAATATCATAATTTAAAACAGCATCAATAATTTGAGTTCTTCTAGGTACTGAAAATTTTTCCTTAATTAATTTTAGCTCTTCACTAATAACATTTAGTAGTTCTTTTTTTGAATTAATAATCTTTTTAAAACCTATAATTAAGTCAGCTAATTTTTTTATTTCCACTTCTATTTCATTTATTCCAAGAGCTGTTAATTTTTGAAGTCTAAGTTCTAAAATTGCAATGACCTGTGGTTCAGATAATGAATATAAACTTTTACCTTTTTTACTTTCAACTAAGGAAATTAATTTTAAGGATTTATTTATTTTCCATTTTGTATTGGCTAAAGATTTTTTTGCATCATCAGGTGTCTTTGATGATCGAATAATTTTTATAATTTTATCTAGATTTTCAACAGATACAGATAGACCAATTAAGATATGAGCTCTATCCTCAGCTTTTTTTAAATCAAATTTAGTTTTTTTTATTACTACGTCTTCACGAAATGTTAAAAAATTAGTTAAA
>Ga0114997_10001375_pt1 | contig 20249 bp, 12 predicted proteins | sample ArcticOcean_MG_C_2_FD_87045 | JGI IMG/M metagenome (GOLD analysis project Ga0114997, IMG submission 87045) | Marine microbial communities from western Arctic Ocean - ArcticOcean_MG_CB4_136 | ecosystem: Environmental > Aquatic > Marine > Oceanic | place: Arctic Ocean: Canada Basin | collected...
CGGTGCGGTGCGCTCGCTGCGGTGGTCGCTTGCTCGGTCGCTTGCAGGGCGCAGGGCGGTGCGGTGCGCTCGCTGCGGTGGTCGCTTGCTCGGTCGCTTGCAGCGACGTGAACCCGCCTCGCTTACCGCAGACGGGCACGCTGCGCTACCCGCAGGAATGCCGCCGCCGCTGCAGTTTCTCGCAGCGTGTCTGCTCTCCCTGGCACCAGCCGCGCTGTTCGCGGCCCTGTGGTCGTTGCCGGTGCACGAGTTCGCGACCGCCGAGGCAGTGGTACGCGGTGCAGGCGACCTGGGGGGGAAACACTACATGGTCACGGGTGCGAATTCGGGGCTGGGGTTCGAGACCGCCCGCGTGTTGGCGGCGGGGGGCGCGCGCGTGTGGATGCTCACGCGCACGGTCGCGAAGTGCAGACACGCACAGGCGCGGCTGCCGAAAGACAGCCGGCAACGCACTGCGTGCATCGAAGCGGACCTCGCGTCTCTGTGCAGCGTGCGCGCCGCCGCTTCCGCCTTCTTGCTCGCCGAGCACGAGCAGGGGCGGCACGGGCTGGACGCGATCGTGCTCTCTGCGGGCACCCTGCTCGCCGAGCGCACCGAGACCCCCGAGGGGCTGGAGCAGGTCTCGACCGTCAACTGGGTGGCGCAGTTCCACCTCGCCCAGCTCCTGCGCCCTGCGCTCCGGCGCGCTGCGGCCCTGCGCGGCCCGGCGCGGGTTGTCCACGTGTCGAGCAACGCACACTTGTTCGTGCACCCGTTCTTCGGCAGATCCGCACACGCGTGGCTCGACGACTGGCAGTTCGAGCACGCGCCCTACGACCAACTGCAGGCGTACAGCCTTTCGAAATTCATGCAGGTCGCGGGTGCCGTGGAGATGGACCGGCGGTGGCGCGGCGAAGGCGTCGTCTCGCACGCTGTGCATCCGGGGGTCGTGCGCACTGCGCTGGCCGGGGCCAACACACACACCTGGCTGTCGGTGCTGTTGTACCGGGTGTGGCCGTTCAACGCGTGGGTGCGCACGGTGGGCGAGGGCGCAGCTGCCCAAGTGGCATGCGCCGTGGATCCCAGGCTGTCGGGCGGGGGCGGCTACGCAAACGGCGGCCCGCGCACGTTCGTCTACGGCGAACTGATCCCCGGTCTGGGCACACACGACGCCGCCGTCGGCAAGCGGGTTTGGGCGGACACGCTGGCGGCGCTTCTCGCTGTTAACTGCAGCGTTACTCGCAGCGATCGTGAGGCGCCTCGATCCAGCTGTCCGGCGGAACCTCGTGTCGGGCGCCCCACCCGCGGACCCACTCCCACTCCTGCCACGTGATGGGGCCGTCGGCAGCATACACGTTGATGAAAAAGTCGCTTTGTGCCTGCAGGGAGGGGGTCGTGCCGTCGACCGTGACCACCGCGACGCTGCCGGAGTGCAGCAGCACCCTCCACTCCTCCTGCACGGCCAACCCGGCGAAGGTGGTGTCCACGGAGAAGACCGTGTCGGTGAGAAGACGCAGAGCGCCGCGGAACCGTCTCTTGCCGAATGCTCGGTGCTCCGGCAGCAAAAACTCCAGGGTGTACGCGTCTCCCTCCTCCGAAAACGAGAGCTGTGCACACTCGAGTCGGCCGGTTTCGTGTGTGGTGCCCACCAACGTCCACTGTCCGCGCTGCCGAAACGGCGCGTGCGCCACGGCGGCTGGCAGTCGGAGGGAGGCCCGTGCCAGGTGCGGCACGCGCGTATCCGCCACCGGCAGCAGTGGCAGGCAAGACGCGAGAGAAGCCTCGAATCCGGGAGCAGGATGCAGAGCTCCGCGAGTTCGCTCCAGAGACGTGTTCGCCGAGCCCATCGCCCACCAGGCGGCGCGGCAGTCGGCGGCGCGCGCGCAGAGACCCAGGGCAGAGACGCACGGGCCGATCTGCACGAGTGCGGCCGCCAGCGCCAGCGCCCCCGCCGCTGCAACAAGAACAGTCCGCCCCATCGGATTCGCCCGCCTGCCTGCCTGTGGAGGGGGGGCCTATCCTGCGCGCAGGAGCCGCTCCGCGGCCTTTACCCGAGCAGGGCGCGTGCCACACGCGCGCCATGCCGCGGTCGCACGTTCTCTGTGTTTTGTGTGTGTGCCTCTTTACGCCGTTGTCCGCCAGAGCATCTCTTGTCGGGTCCACGTGCGCAACGCTGTGCGCCAACGAACACACCTGGCTGGTGCACAGGGCGCTGGACCGCATCGACGATACTATGTCCGACGTCGACGAACGCATCGAGCTGGTTGCCGACGGACTGGACTCCTTAGGCGGGCGCCTCGCCGGCTTGGGCCCTGCACTGGCTGCCTTCGACGCGCGAGTTGCGACCTTCGACGCGCGCGCGACAGACGGGGCTGCCACGCTCGCTTTCGTGAACACCACGGCGAGCATGCTGATGGCCCTGATGGAGGCGGCGGGCGTGCCCGAAACCCTTGCGGAGGCCGGACGATAGAGCGCACGCGGGAGGTGCGCGGTGCCCGCGCTGCACAATGCCACGCCGCTTCGAGAACAAGGACCGCGGGGGGTTCGACGCGGCGGCTTACCGGCAGTGGGACGCCGTCGGCAAAGACACCGCAGCCGCATTTCTGAACAGCATTTACGGCTGGGACCCGGTGGCCACGGGCGAGCGTTTCGTAGACGACGGCGTGATGGTGGACGGCAAGGGGGGGCGGCACGCATTCGAAGTAGAATGCTTTGCAGCGCCCCGCCTTCGACACATGCGCCGCACCGTGCACTGCTCCGTCAAGCACACCGAAGCCTCGGTCTGGCTCAAGATTTCGCCCGAGCTCCGCGTCGTCATGGTCGCGGCAACCGAAGACGTCGTGGGGTGCGAGCTGACGCCGTGGATGCACACGCGCGGCGGGCGGAAGAGCCGCTTCTTCGCCGTGCCCACCCGTGCATTCCGCATCTTCCGTCGCTGCTGGGACAACAGAGGCGCTGGCGAGTGGGAGCGGCTCGACGGCAGACTCGCCTTCGAAGACATACTCGTCGCGTGTGGCCAGGGGTGGTGGCGCTAGGCTTTTGTCGTGTTTGTGTTTATGCGAACAGATGCAACAACGCCCCCCAGACCGCGCACACGCACAGCGCCGCGCAGCCCATCTCGCCGTCGCCGCCCCGCTCGCAGATCACGCCGCCGCAGCGACCGCAGATGCCGCCGTGCGAGCTGTCCGGAGCACGGACCGACAACAGCGGGCTCTGCACTGCGCATCTGGCGCACACGCATCTTGCGAGCGGGAACCGCGAGGGTGTCGAACCCATTTCAGGCACATGCGACTCGCCTAAACACCGGCTCGCGCCCAGCGTCCAACCCGCAGCGGCGGCGCACGCCAGGTCAAGCACGCCTCGATCGCCTGCACCTCTTTGGGGCCCAGCCACTTGCACTTTTGCCAGTCGGGCGGCGGAATTGCATCCTTCAAGAATCTCCGGAGCTCGTGCTCTGCGCGGTCGCGCTCCCTCTCCGTGTTCGCCGCCGCCGCGCATTTCACCTTCGACAGAAAACACATTGCACCGGCAGCGCCCGGAGAGAAAATCGTCTCTTCTTTTGGGCTTGGCGGGTTGTCTGTCAGCCACGCAAACGCCGGGCTCAGCCGAACCTCCCGTTCGACCGGCTCGGGCGCGGCGTAGAGAGAACGGCGCGGCGCAGCAGACTCTTCCCTGGCTGCCATGTGAAATCAGGTTGCGGCCGCCGCGGGTTTAACACGCCGCCGCACACACGATAGCAGCCGCTGGCGCCCGGAGCCACACCGGTGCCCGGACACAATGCACCCCTCGGTCACGGTATCCATCACGGTCGTCGACGACGTCTTGTTGGTGCTGCATGCGCAGCCGCCGGCGAAGGAGCCAGACGCAGCCGCCGCCTCGTCGCCGGCACGCTGGTCCGTCGCGAACTTCGCCCCGACGGCGGCGAATGTCGTCTTCGCCGCCGCAACCGGCGTGATCCTGCGCGAGCTGCGCCCGGAGGAGGGATACGCACTTCGCACCGAGGCGCCACTCGAGTCGCAGAAGGGGCGCGGCTGCTTCACGTTCGCCGCGGCGGAGCGCCTGCCGCTGCTATGGCAGCTGCGCTGCATCCAACGCCAGCTCTCGCTGGAAAGCAGCGAGGCCGTGGCGGGCAGGGATGCGCCCGCAAACCTGCTTTTCGCGGTGCTGTATGCACACAGCCGCTTGTCGCCGGAGATGCGGGGCACGTTTGCGGCGGAGTTGGAACAGTTGCGGCAGCAATATCCGCCCACGCGGCTGCAGGTGTGTGTGCTCGGCACCCCCCTTCTCGCGGAGGCCGAGGCCGCCCGCGCAGAGGTGCTGCCGCTGCTGGAGCCGGGCGGCGGCCACCGCGACCCCGGCGAGATGCTGCAGCACTGGCTGGACGAAGCCGGCAACAGCTGGCAGGCTAAGGTGCCGGAACAACACGCCGCCCAACACGAGGTGGTTCTGACGCTCCCCAAAAGCGTGCTGGCCGAGCACGGCAAGCCCTGTCTCTTGGAGGAGGACGCAGGGGACGGCGCGCCGGCACCGGCGCAGCTCGCGCGCTTCCCGTCCTGTGCAGTGCGAGCCCCGCACCGCGGGCGCTGGCCGCCGGGCGCCTCGCTCAGCGTGCAGCAGGGCGCCGGCAGCGAGACCGCCGTGCGCATCACCCTTCGGGTGGACGTGCGTGCGCAGGTAGTGTGCGTCCCGCTCGCGCACCGCCGCCTGGTGCACGGCGACGGCCTGGCCGCGGTCGACCTGCTGCTGCTGCACACCGCAACGGCAGCCGCAGTGCGCCGTGCCGTGCCGGTCGTGCACGTGCGGAGCGCACGCAGGTGCGTCAACGCGCTCATGCTCGCCACCTGGCACGACAACGACGGGTGGCGCGGGCTGCCGGTGCGCACACTCGGCTCCCTGGCCCGCAACGTCGAAGACTTTGCCCGGTCCGTGGGCGGGGCGGGCAACGGCGTCGCCGAGGCCGCATCGCACGTGGCTGCGACCTCGAAGCGCGTGTTGCGTGCGAAGATACTGGACGAGCTGGAGGGTGTCGACGTCCGCGCCCCCTAGACGCCCCCTGCCGACCGCTTCACACAGCAAGTGTATAATATGCACGGCAGCAGCAGCACAAGCACTGCGGCGGCCGCACAAAACACGAGAACGAAAGGACCGACCATCAGCTGTTGTGCCCAGTACCAGACCCCCCCCCACCACAGCTCGTCGGGGTCTGGGCACGCCATTGCGAAATACCTTCCGCCGACGCAGCACTCGTTCGGGGTGCACTGGCGCACGGTCACGCCGCGTTTCCTGAACCCGGCGGGGATGGGAGCCACAGCCCCACGCGTGCAATACGTAAAGAGCTCCGTGCTGCTACACGCGGAGGCGTCGTGGAGCGGGGAGGTCGAGACCTCTACGTTCTGCAGCGGTCCTTCCACGCCTCTGCAACCCGCCGCGTGCGTGCCGGCGGCCGCTGCTGCCTTCAGCGCCTTTTCCGCAATTTGCATCCGAAGCAGCGCTCCGTCGGGAATCGGCTCCTCCACGCCCCCCGTGCAGTACGTCTGCCTCCCCGTGCACGGCAGCTGTCCGACGTGCGCACCGGATTCCGCGTCCACGGCGAGCTTGAACCCTGGCGTCGCCGTGCACGGGTCCCCGTGCACGGCATACTGCCCGGGAAGCCTGAATGCTTCCCCCCCGCCATCCGCCGGGCGGAGCACCATCCCCGGCGGCAAGAGCAGCGTCTCCGAATTAAAGCAGTACGTGCGCGCGTGCGTCCACGGGGGTGCGCACGGCAGCGACGCCCCGCCGGGCGCGGTGAATTGCAGCATCGCGGGCGCACTTCCCCGGAGCCCCAAATTCATCCCACCGAAGCACAGGTCCCGTGCCAGACACAGCTGCCCGGGCCACTCGCACACGCCGCCGTTCGCACACCGCCGCAGAACGTACCCGTCGACGGCCTCGATCGGCGGCGCGCTTCCTCCTAGACACGCAAACGCGGGGTTGGTGCACAGAGCCAGGACCCCTCCTGCATAGGCAGCCGCCCTTCTGCCGTGCAGAGGGGCTCTCTGTGCTGTGTCGGGGGCGCACCGCGCCCCGGGCGGCACCTCGAAAGACGTGCCGCGTGAAAACACGCGCCCTCCAGTACACGGCTCGCCAAGGAAAGCACCCAGGTCGGCTGGCGCCCCGTGGAAAAAACGCACCGGCACCTCGAGCTCGCCCGCGTGGCGCACCAGGCACTTCGCCGAGGTGCCGAGGGCGCTCAACCCTGCGTGCTCTTTGCAGTCCTGGGCGTCCATCACGGTCCGCTCTTTTGCGAATGCCCCGCCGCCTGCGTCGAACGGGTCGCTCGTGGCAGCCGGGGCCGCCCCCCCCGCGTTCCCTCCCAGGCACGGCGCCTTTTTCGAACACGCGACCAGCGCGGTTTCATTGCAACGCCACCCGGGCGGGACTGCGAGCGCGAAGCTCGCGGGGGGCTCGCCGCCACAGAGCACACCCCCCATGTCCGCCGGGTCCGCGAAGTCTTGCCGCAGCTCTAGCGCCGACCCCGACGGAGTGCTGTGATAAGACGCGTTGCAAAAGCGAAGATTGGGGAGTGCCAAGTCGCACACGCCGAACCACTCCTGGTTACACGCCCCCCCCTCCTGGCAGTGCCCTGTCAACGAAACGAAGGTCTGGGTACCTTCGTCGGCGGCGTTCTGCGTGAACAGCAAACGCGGAACCGCGCCCCCTGCATCGAAGTCGGCGTTCAGTTCGCGCAGCATAACAGCCGTGCCGACGAACGCAAGTTCAAGCGACGGTGGATTCGTAAGGTTCCGCAAGACAGCCCCCCCGTCAGAGGTCGTGCCGAACGAGACGGCGTTGAAAAACACACCGTCCCAGTTCCCACCGACCACCCCCCCTGTCCAGCCGGTCGTGTCGAATTGCATTTCTGAACAGCCCCAGAACGCACACGTAGCGTCGCCTATTGCCGCGCTGATGGATAGAGGGTGCGTTCTTTGCAACGCACACCCTGCAAACATGTAAGAAATGTCAACCGGCGAAGCTGCACCGATCTCCCACTCTCCGAGCTTGGCCGCGATGCGGCTACTGCCCTCGAACATGTGCGAAAAGTCGGTGACCGCGCCGACGTCCCACCCCCCGAGATCCAAATACTTCGCCGACTCGCTGCCTGCGTAGAAGAACGCGTACGCCATGGACCCGACGGCGCTCACGTCCCATACCAACGCACCACAGCCAAATGGAAACCCCTGCGTGAATGCAAACATGAACGAAATGTCAACCAGCGAACCCTCCCACAAACACAGCTTATCCCCGCCGCCCTCGAAGTTCAGGGCCTCGAAAAACATTCCAGATGTATTCGCCTCCACGCCATCCGGCAGCTCGAACAGCTCCGGGCGCCGCAGCGCTTCGGCGCCGCTGAACATGTGCGCAAAGTTGACTTCGCCCTCCGAACGAATAGTCCAGTTCGAAAGATCCACGTCGTCGACATTTGAGCGTGCGAACATGTACGAAAAGTCGCTGACGCTGCTTACGTCCCAGGCCCGCACCCCGCCCCACGGCGCCGTTCTCTGCACACCGCCAAACAGCCCAGACAGAGTCGTGACGCGCGCAGTGTCCAGCACCTGCAGCGGCATCGAGACGAGAGTCCCGTCCGCGTTCAACCATTCCAGCGCATCGTTGTCCACATCAACGGCGCGTTCGGTCGTTGCAGCGTTGCATTCGGAGAGCAAGGCGAGGAACTCCGCCCCCTCCCGCTGCGAGCCCCCTGCGCTCGACTTGACGAGCAGCCAACAGGCAATCACGGAGGTGTCGACGTCCGACCCCTCGAAGAGCGCTTGTATCTGCGTTAAGGTGAAGCGGAACAGGCACGCTTCCTCGGAGTGTTCGCTCACCCACAGGTGCACATTTGCCCAGTCTAAGCCGGGCGCCCCGAATGCGCCGCGCATCGCCTCTGGGCTGAACGTACAAGGCAGCAGCGGCGGCAGCTCCTCGAGCTCGCCGGCGCCGCTGTCTCGCAAGAAGTCCACCATCGAGGCGATCGCGGCCGGGGACGCCGTGCCAAAGTCCCAGGAATCGATGCCCGCCCCCGTAAACTCGGCTGCAGACCGAAACATGCCGTCCATTGTCAGAGTGTCGACTCCCGCGAAGTCCCAACCCGAGACCGATCCCGCGAACGCGCTGTGGGCGAACATTGCACTGAGGTCCAAATTCTCGCTCCCGAAGACGCAGTCCTGCATATTTACGCCGGCAAAGGGCGCATCGCCGTCCTCGCCACCGACATGCGCGAACATCTGCTTCGCAGAATGCAAGCGAACGAGAGCTGTGTCGCCGTCACACAAGTTCCACACGGGCGAGACGTTGCTCGAGTGGGCGTACATTTGCGAGGTATCTGTAACGTGCTGTGCTATTTTCAGAAGACACTCGGCGGCGAAGCCCTCGATGTCGACTGCTTGCGCAAACATCCCGCTCGTGTCAACCGAGGGCACGGCATTGAAGTCATTGCCGTCGAGGCCGTCGAAGACGCATTTGCTGCTGATATCGAGCCGGGATGCGCCCGCAAACATCCCAGAGAGAGAATACGAAGCACCCGCGCTTTCCGCTGAGGCATCGGCGGTGGTAACGGCAGGGAGTGTCACTGCCGTTGTTCCCGGGCTGCCGCTGGCACCCTCAAACATGTTCGTCCAAGGAAACTCCAAGATCCACCCTGACAGATCCAGCCGGCAGGCGCCGTCAGCGGGGTCAAGCGTTGTGCGCGAGAACAGCGCTGCTCCGGGGATCTGCAGGCTCAGGCTGCTTAGCATCTCCATGCGCACGCAGTCCAAAGTTGCGTGGCGGAAGAGCGGCGAGTCGGCAGGCACATCGACGGAGGCGCCTGCCGGCACCCATGTGTCCAGAGGCCCTGCTCTCAGCCGCACATTTTCGTACCCGACGTCGCCGGAGGCCCACTCGCGCAGCGCAGCAGGCAGCGACCATGTCGCCGGCAACAGCCACTGCCCACAGGCGTAGAAATCTTGAGCCCCCAGGTCGGTGCCGTACGAGGCGGCCCCCACCCGCCCCAGCTGCTGCCTTCCCGCCCCACAAACGGCGTCGGTTGAATCCCTGCGACGACACAACAACGAGCCAAAGTCGACGTCCATTTCGTGGCTGCTCTCTGCGAACAAGTGCCCTCCGTACACATCCATGAAGGCGGGAGTCGTGCGCACCCATGCGTTGTAGGAGTCTAGCAGGGCGGCGCGACCGTCCTTGCCTGTCAGGCGTCTCGCCCACGCCGTGTAGACCCCCCCGATGTCGCAATGCAGATCCTCGAGGGCAAGCGCGTCGTCACTGGAGGCTCGCGCGCCAGTAAATGCGTCGTCGAACGCAACCCCCTCTGACACGTCCCACAGCGCTAAGCCATCCGTTTGGGCTCTTGACAATTTGGTATCTCGGCACACATTCGCGAAGTTGCGAACGGCGTGCGTGGACATGCCCCCGACGCACACGGCAGTGGTGATGTCTAGTTGCGAGAAATACCCGTGGAGGGACAGTTGCTCGTTCCCTGGTGATGAAAACAATTCGAACGATTCTCCACAACTGCGAAACCCGCCCGAGAGTATGCTGGAAGCGTCCCATGTTAGCCACACCCAGTCTGGGAGCGTTCCACCCCCGTCGTTCAGCAATTCGGCGTCGTACGGCAGCCCGACTCCGGCAAGTGCGCGTAGCAGCGACACCCTCTCGGCGAACGCAGGCGGGACGTCGTCGTACGCCCACTCGCTAAAGGGCGTTGCTGCTGATGCATCATCTTGCAGCTGAAAGAGGAGTGTGTATGCATCGTCCCCTTCCCGCAGGTTGTGGTTGTACAGGTCCACCTGCCAATCGTGCCAGGTCGCAATCACAGCTGCGTCGGGCTTGGCAAAAGCAGTGAAGGCCGCTGCTGCCCCGTCGCAAGCATCAGGTACTCCGCCACGCGGGGTGGTGGGGCACTTGGGGGGGGTGTTGTACTCCGAGCAGGACGCAGTGAACACGTCCCCTGTGCCCATGCACTCATTCCGCTGGCACAGCCAGTCCTCTCCGCTGCTGCCCACGACCAGCCCCGTCATGCCAGAGAGGTCCCACGTGCGCAAATCAGTTTGGAGTGCCGAGGCAGCCTGGAACATGTACGCCGCGGCGGCGACGCCGTCGTCGCAGTTGCCCGCGGATCGCATGGCGGCGACGTTCCACCTACTCAAATCCGAATTGAAGGCGCTCGCAGTGTGAAACATGTGGTTCATACACGTCACGCTGGACACGTCCCATCGACTCAAATCCGAATTGAACTGCGTGTTTCCGTAGAACATGTGTTTCATAGTCGTCACGCCGGACACGTCCCAGCTCGAGATGTCCCAGCTCGAGCCGACCCCCGTAGCGTAGTTCACGAAGTTGACCGAGTCCATGCCTGCGCAGTATCCCTCGGCGCCGCAGAACAACCTGTCCATGTTGGTCACCTTCGACACGTCCCAGGTAAAAATGTCACCGTGCAGGGCCTTCGTGGTGGTCTCATCTTCGGCATAGGCGGCCACGGCTTCTCGCAGCTCTGCTGTGTCGTCGAACACGGCTGTCCACACGCGAGCAACGCGAGAACAGTCGCTCGGCACTCCTAGGTGGAAAAAATCCATGACGTCGAAGTACGGCACCATCACCAGCTCTAAACCGTCCTCCTGACAAGCTGCTTCACAAGAAGAAGCCGCCTCCGCGGCGTCTCCGGAGCCCTCCTCCCCCCCCTCGCTGCCCGCCTCCGCGGCGTCCCCGGTGCCCGCAGCCTCGGCACCGTTGCAGCCGCACGCCTCGTTGAACGCCTCTGTGAGCTGTGTCTTCACCCAGCGGTTCGGGATGAAACTATCTCCTGGCCGCAAGTTGGACACGAAGTCTACGAGCGTGAAATCGGTCTCGACCGCGTTGTTGGCACCAATATCCATCCATACCTGCAACCACCGCCTTGTTGTCCATAGAAAGCGGACGTCGCCCGGACGCCGTTCTTGCCTGCGTGGTGTCCACAACGGCGTATCCTGCACAATAGACGCAAACAGCTGCACGACAAACCGAAAGAATTTCGTCTCGCGCTTGTCGCCGGTGGTGGGAACCCCCTGCGAGCGAGGGATGCCACTCTCCGTTTCGCTGTCGGCGCTGTCGGTGCCGACGACCGATGGACGAGCCACCCTTGTCGCCCACTGCAGACCGCCATGCGTGTCTGCAGTGCATACAGGTAGCGGCACGATCGGCATGGCATCGGGTAAACAGAAGTCGGGCGTGGAGTCGCATGTCGCCCCCCCCCGGAGCGCGCGCAGACGAGCGTGGATGTCGGCGGACCCCGCCGCCGCAGCGAACCAATAGTTACCCGCGTAATTTGCGGTTTCGCCCCCCGCCCTGTAGAACTTACCGGTGAAGCGTGCAGGAAACAATGCAGCAGAAGCAAGAGCGAGTTCTTGCACGGCACCGCGGTGCAGTTGCATGTGCGCGAGCGCCTCGTAGTTGTCGAACAGGAGTTTTCGGTACTTTCTTGCGTGTGTGTATGCACCAGCATGCCCGACGTATCCGATGTGGTTGTCAGCGGGACTGACCTCCACATCGCAGAGCTCTCCCCCGTTGGAACGCCACGACAGCGATAAATCGAGCGTGTGGCCGCGCGTTAAAAACAACGTGATCTCCCAGACCGTTGCAATGCCTTCCGGTACAACTTCCGCAGATGTCGGAGTGCGGATGCGGATGCCGATGTTGCGTGGCTGGAATTCTGGAAGCACGGTCTCTAGCGCAGTTCGCAGCTCCACTTCAGTCGCACTCGGCCATATCGCCTCCGATCCGGAGGAGCCGTCGACTTTCGCACACATATCCGCTCGACCATTTCCGGCTGCCACTTCTGCCGCAGTGAAAGAAAGTTTGTACTCTTTCGTAGGGCGGAACGCTCCTGCCCAACTCTCGAATGCGGCTCCTACTGTGTCCAGCTGCTCGAAAGTGGGGGCGGCGTCGGAGGACCCACTCTGGCTAGAGCAACTGGCCACGTCGCTGCTGTCTTCTGTACAAGTGGTATCTTCTCTAGACAGAACGAGAACGTCGTTGCACACGGTGCCACTCGGAAAAGAACAGGCGTCGAGGGCAAGTGAGCTCGCAAAGGTGTTGTACTGCAGCACTGGGGCATTCCACGGGAGTTCGAGATACTCCGCGTCGGGGTCTGCCGGTGCCGGAGACACCCGGCGCGTGGTATCCGTGTCGTCGTAGATGCGCCATTCTGCGCCGATGTAATTCCTCAACCTCTTTGCAAATGGGTTGTGCTGCCCCTCTGGCTCGCCGCCGCTATATGCCCCACGCGATATCCAGTCCAGCGCGGCGTCGACTGGTGTGAACTCCTCGCCCGGCGAAGGCACTAACATGTACGAATCGGGGTCGCTCTGCATCCCCCCGAGGGCATGAAATGAATTCTCTTGGGCGTCGACGCGTTGCTTGTAGTCGTCCGCCCGAGAAGGTGGGGACGCCCCGATGTTGAGCAAGTCTCTCCGGCAAGAAACTTCGTCGGCGATGGTTGGCTGTTGACAGACGCCATTGATTGCATCCTCAATGGCACTGGCACTTTTCCAGAAGCTCGTTGCCGCGGCGAGCGCGTCGGCACTCTGCCACTCTGTGTTGTCCTCGCATGCGAGGTCTCCGTAAAGTACGCTCGGGTTGCAGGGGGGGGGATCCGCGGGGGCGGGCATGGAAAACCTGTCGAAATCGTTCCGGTTGTCCGTGTTCCGTCTCCCTCCGCCTTCGGGGAGATTCCAAGTGGCGTAGTCATGGACGAGTTTCAGCCCGCTGCGGGTCTTGGTTCTGAGTGGGTCGAGTGCCAACTGGGCCGTACCTGTAAGGCCACCCGTCAATACGAGCCCATCCTCTGAGAATCGGCCACGCAGCCCGATCCGGTTCACCTTTACGGAGCCCTGCGCCTTTCTTGTTTCCCACGGCTCGACCTCGTAGTTCCAGCTCCACTCGTCCGGCATCAGTTCAACACGGCGCGTCTGCTTGTTGTACCACCCCCGAACGGTATAGTCCGTGTCCTCCTGGTTGTTGATGATGTTAGGGAACCCGTCGATCACCTCGTCGAAGCCGTTGTTTACGTTCATATCGCGCTTGCTTTTGGAGTGACCAGTATCCACCCAGCCCCAAGGGGTGAAATCTTCGTTTCCGGGCGCGTCCCGACAGCCTCTATAGTCGTATGTAACCCTCTCGTCGTTCATGCCCCTGAAGTCATAGGTATTTGCAGGGGTGACTTTGTTGCCGCCATCATCAGACCCCGCACCGTTACATATCCATGGCTCCCAGTGTTTTGAGCGTTGGGTTATCTTGACGCGTGCACTCACAAACACATACGGCCCCTCCGTTACGGGGGGTGGATGCGTTAGTTCAGTCACGACGATATAGAAGCGGTCCCATGTGGCACTGCCTACGGCATTTCGACCCGGCTTCGTGTTGGCCCGGTTGTCGTCTTGGCCCCCGGGGTAGGGCCCAGGGGGGGGCTCCCACCTCCCCACCCAACAACACCGGTGGACCAAGTTTCCGTCCTCTCCAGATGCGACGCTCGACTCAAAGTCGGTGCTCATTGCCCTTGACTCCCAACGTGAACGGCCCCACTCGTATTCAAAGTCGCCATTCATGTCGCCTTTGTGGTACCAGAAGCAGTTCTCGTCGGTTGCCCACTCCCATACAGTGCGTTGTTTTGCACCCGCCGCCGAATTAGCCGAGTCGCAAGCACTCGGTGCCCCGGACGTCGCAGGGTATTCGCTGAGGCGACAATCCGGGTTACAACATGCGTGCCACTGACCACAGGGCTCGTTGCACTCAAACCCTTTGAGCAGTGCGAATTGCGCTTCGGTGTGCTGCGTTGCGTAAAGGCGCTCCACAAGAGCACAGGTGGAACTGCTGGAGCAAGTCGTGCTCGTTTCGACAGGCCCATCGCACAAAACCCGGTGTGCGGATCCGTCCCATGAACTTGTGAAGCTCGCCCAGGTAATTCCCCCATCTCTGAAGAAGTCTTCCACGACCGAGGCAGTGCCGGCACACTGGTCCGGCCCAGTAGCCTGTGCAGCATAGACAAACCCCGAACAGCATTCCGATCCTCTTGTCTTGAGTGGCGGAACGCAGGCGTTGTAGCCGTTGGCCAATGCTCCCCCCCCCCAGAAGGTGGGGGGTAGACCAAAGTCGAGGTCGTTTTCCTCATAGTAAGCCCCTGTTCCCCATGCAGGCCACGCCCCTGGCCCCACAGCCGACATCCAAGAGCGATCGGCGGGGCTGAACAGTTGATCGGGGGTTTTGTCAAGACTCCAGTGCGAAAAGGCTTGGGCGACTATGTGGTCGTCGTCATCGTGTGCGCCAGTGTCGTCAGCAAAAGGTGTGCTGGAGTAGTACGGAGGCGGGAAAGTGCCCTGCGGCACCCCTGTCTCCCACACTTGTGTAACTTTGTCGGTGGTGGGGGTCTGGTAAGCAGCGTGGAACGCTGGTGCTTTTGCGATCGTGTATTCCACAGGCAAGCAGGGGAGGCTCGAGGACGCTAACAAAGCACACAGATCTCGATGCTCTGGGGTGCTGGACACAGTCGGCAAGCCGGGAAACATTTGCCCGATCTGACATTCAGACAAGTCAATAGTCGCTGTTGCCGCACCGAAGAGGAACGCCCACGCAAACAACCAACAACCTAGACTCACGTGCATGTGTCCGCACGTGACCGCTCGGCTGCAATGAACACCGGGCGCACATGCCGACACAACACGATTTGCAGAACGATAGTGCAGAGCTGTCGTACAAAGCGAGCTTCACCGGCTTCGAGATGGAACCCACGTGGTGCACAGCCGTGTGCAGTGCGATGCAGGCCGCAACAGAAAGGGACGCAGACATCTCGGTGGGCAGCAGTGGACGCGTCTTCGTGCACCGCGCGCTAGCCCGAGCTGCAAGCCCCGTGCTCGACACGCTGCTGGGCGACCGCTGGGCGCAGTGCAAGGAGGGCGGCAGCATCCTGCCCGGCATGAGCGAGTGTGCCGCGAAGTCGTTGGTGGCGTTCATATACACCGGCAAGTGCGAGGTGGAGCGCAGCGCAGCGAGCACGCCACTGGTGGTGGCCGAGCTCGTGTCGGCGAGCCATTTCCTGATGCAAGCAAAGCTCGGCAACACGGCGCTGCGTGCACTGGAGGGCGTGGTGCACGGCGCAGACGCCGCCGGTTGGGTGCAACAGCTGTTGGAAGCGCCGGAGAGCGTCGGCGGGGGTCGTGCACTCGACGTGCTGCGGCAGCACGTCGTGTGTCGAGCCGACGAGCTGCTGGTGCGCGGGCGCTTCGACAGCTGCTCCGCAGAGACGTTCGACTGGTTCCTGTCGCAGTGCGCCGCAGACGGGCTGCCAGCGGCCGGGTTTGCCGTCCGCGCGGCCGAGGCGCGGCGCTCCGGGGGCAGAACGGCCGCGGAGGGGCCCGCGGAGGGGCCCGCGGAGGGGGGCGCGAGCACGCGCGTGTTGCAGCTCGCAGTGGGCGCGCGCGCGGTGAAGCGGCTGGGCGCCTCGGCGCTCGGCGGCATCGCCGCGCTTTGCGCAGACGGCAGCACGCACCGCGTGAGCCCGTCCGGGCTGGCTTGGAGCTGTGCACCGCCGACAAACGGGTGCGTCGTGCACGACGTGGCTTTCGTGGGGGGGCAGTTGCTCGTGGCATCCGACGAGGGCCTTCTCGTGTGGAGAGGCGAGGTGGCCCACGTGCTTCTGCGTGGGCAGGCGTGTCTTTCGGTGGACGGCTCCGAACTCGGACTCGGGTGCGTGTCCGACGACACGCTGCTGCTGAGCCCGGGCACCGAGCACACCACGTGGGTGGTGGCCGAGCTGGGGGCGGTGCCCGTGTCCGTCGCCGTCGGCGCGCGGGCAGTGTTCGCGCTCGTGGACATGGGGTTCGGGCTGCGGGTGCTCCCCATGCGCGCCCGCGCCGGCCCGCTGGCGATCGCCGCCACGCTCCTCCGCTGGTCCGCGCTGCAGGCGAGTCCGCCGCACGCACTCGGCGAGGTGTGGGCGGCCACGCCTTCCGGGGAGCTGAGTTGCTTCGGGCGCGACGCGGCAGGCACCCTCCAGCGGCTCGCGCTCGTGCACTTTTGCAGCGACCACAACGTCGCGCTGCGCCCCCCCCTGCTCGCCCACTTCGCGGTGCTCGGAAGCGGGGACCGGGTGGTGGTCGCCGGGCGCGAGGGGGTGCCCAGCACACTGCGGGTCCCGTGCAAGCTGCAGAGCGCCCCCGAGCACGCCGAGTTGCGCGTGGCGGGGGCGCTCTCGGTGCGCTGGCCGATCGCGGCACTGTGCGCATTCCGCGCCGAGCGCCACACGCTGCTGGTGGCAAAGGGCGGCGGCGAGCTCTTCCGCTTCTGCGCGGTGCGTCGCACGCTGCGGTTCGCGGGGGCCGCCCCCGCGAGCAGCCTGCGCGGAGGCCGCGTGCGTCAGATCGCGCTGTCTTCCGCCGACGGCCGGCTGTTCGTGGCGGTGAGTCTGCCGGGCAACCTGGGCACGGCCGTGGTCAGGACCACCTGGGGGCACTCCACGCTGCAGCACGGCGAGGGGGCGCACTTTCACACCAGCAGTGCTCGCACCCTCGTGCTGGCCACGAGCGGCACGAGTGTGTGTGTGGCGAGCGACGGGGCGGTCACCGAATACTGCGAGCGCACCCTGCGGCCGCTGCGTCGCTTCGGAATCGCCGCCACCGCACTCTCCGGAGCGGCCCTCGGTTCGGATGCAGGCTTCTGCGCTCTGGGGCCCGGGGGCGTGCTGCGGCTGTTCGGCTCTGCCGCGCCCTGGGTGGGCGGGGGCCACGCCGACACCCAGGTCTCGAGCATGTGCTCGGCCCCGCCGAGTCTCGGCACGTGCGCCGTGCTGAGCAGTTCCGAACAAGACACGCCCGGGCTGCTTCTGTGGGGGGAAGACGGGTCGAGGTGCGCCGTGGCAGTCGCGGTGCCGCTGCACCAACCGCAGCTGGCCCGTAGCGGCACCCGTGTGGTTGCCGCCTGTGGCGGTTGGCTGTACGTGTTGCGCCCCGTGGACGCGTGACAGTGGTTTTAATTTAAACACCAGAATTGCATGCACCCACAACCCCATACTTTTCCGTTATGTCTCACAGCACCGCTCTGCCGCCCGTCTTCCGCGGCGAGGATGCCGACGGAGAGTTCTTTGTGTTGGAGGGAGAAACGGCGGGATCGAAGAACTCCGAGGGCGCGAAGTACTACCAATGCTCGAGGCACGGCGGGCGTTCCGCGGGGTCGCCTTGCGCAGAGGTCTTGCGCTCTCTGCAGGAGAGTTCTTCGCGCGGAGCAGCATCCGCAGCGAGTGCGGGGTCGCTGGCCTATTCGTTCACGCTCGTGAGGAGCTTCCACGCCGACAAGTCTAAAACGTACATCACGGGGGAGGGGGCCGCGGGCAACGCGCTGTGCAGCTGCCCGGACCTCTACTTCCGCTCGGCGAGAGCGCAGAAGAAGAAGGTTGGCGGTGTGGCGGGCGGCGCAGAGGCGCCCGAGATTCCACCCTGCAAACACATTGTGTGCGCGAGAGAGAGCGGGAACGGCGAGACTGCGGTGCTGGACAACGCGAAGAAGAAGAAGAAGAGCAGGAAGAGCAAGAAGCAGAAGCGGCAGCCGGAGCCCGAGGCTGCGCAGGTTGTCGGGAAGAAGCCGCGTGGCGCAGCGTTGGGCAGTTTGTAATTACACCGCCAGGCGTAGTGGATGGTGTTGGGCGGCGGCGCCTTAAACAGCGAGGGGTGGGGGGGGGGGGGCATGCCGAGCCCGCTGTTCACTTTGGAGGTGCACCATGCCGACTTCGGGTGGGGGGCCGCGGAGTTGGCTGCAGCAGTGCCGCGCAGCGGCGCCCGTGTCGCGCTGTGCAATTTCCGCCGGCCGGGCCGCCGAAACTCGTGTGTGCGCGGCGCGACGATCTCGTGGGCAGTGCCCTCTCGGCACATGGCACACAAAGCACAGGCGAAGGAGGAAGCACGCACGGTGCTTTGCGCATTGGCGTCGGGGCTGCAGCAAGAGCGGTGCTCGCTGAAACGCGGACGCTTCAGTGCGGTGGTGGCGCTGCAGGGCGGGGTCGTGCGGTTGCACACCGGACGCGTCCGGTCGTTTTTCGACGGTTCCCCGGGCGCCCTTCTGGACGCACTGCCCGATGTCGGGTCGATTGTAGGGCGGCACATAACAGGCACGGCCCCTGCAGCTAAGCCCCCTGCGAAGACTCTTGGACTAGCACCGGAATTGGCATGCGCCCGTATCGCGCCGTAGCCACCCTCACTGCGGTGTGGACGCTGTTCTACACCGCGTCCCGTGTGGGTCTGTTTCGGAAGGAGCTCGCCGTGGCACGCGGAGAGCTCGAAGAAGACCGCATGTTTGTGGCACTCGTCTGCCAGCACGGCGAGGTGGTTCGGCACATCGGAAGACACGCGCGCTCGTGTGCCGATGCCGAGTCGCGTATCGCAGTGCATCCTGTGTGGCACGCAGTGCAAAAGGTGAGCGAAGCGACGTTCTTGTGCGGACCGGCGTCTTGCGCGTCGGTGCTCAACGAGCTCCCGGTCGCACACCTCTGCGTGTTGGCGGGCGTGGCAGCGGCAGCCGGCATCGTGTGGGTGCGCATCCGCGGGCGGATGCCTGCGGAATGCTTGCTGCCTGTGCAACGGCACGCGGAGACCCGTCCTGTTCCGCGAGCGGCTTTGTCGCAGGACGTGTGGTGGGCGCTGCACGACAAGAAACGCGCGTGACTGTATTGTTTTATTCTGCAGCATGAACGCAACAACGCGGCGTGATGCAGCCACTCAGGCCGCGGCGCACGCGCAAGCCCCGCGCCCCGCAGAGCGCTGGTCGCGTCTCTGGGCGCGAGCAGCGCGCGATCGCAACCATCCACAACTTCTTGATGCCGCTCGCCGGCCCGTGGCTGTCGGTGCCGTTTTCGGAGAATCGACGTGCTACTTCTGCATCGGTGCGGCACCGAGAAGCCGTCTTGCTCGCAAACGACTTGCGGGCGGCGGCGGAGTACGCGCTGCTTCCGCTGCACGCCTCTGCGCTTTCCGGAGCGATCTCGCTGCCGCAGTACGCGGCCTGCGTGCGCGAGATGCTCCGCGCCGCAGTCGTGTACAACGAGCACTGCCTTCGAGAGCAGAAGGAGCTGGGGCTGTCGAAGTGCGCCGTCTCGGAGGCTCACGCCATACTCGCCCGCGTCGCTGCGCAGGGGGTGCGCGACCGCATCGCGCGGTGGGCGGAGAGTGCGGCCCCCGGGAAACGCAGAAAGCGCAAGCACCAGCACAAGCAGCGGGAGGTGGAAGTGGAGGTTGTTGGCACGAGTGCGGGCCGCTCGACGGTGGTGGTGGCGATCGTCGACATCGACAGCGACTCCGAAGACGAAGCCGTGCAGGACTTCGGCGTCTGCATAGGGGGGGCGGCAATGCCGCACGGCCGGCCTTCCTGCGCGAAGCACCCCTTCGAGACAACCGCGCATTCGTTGAGGTGTCCGGGGTGCTGGTGTTGCGTCTGCGAACAGAACGCCGCGGAGTGCCGCAGCTGGGACGTCCACTGCCACACTGCCGGGCAGGCGGCAGGGCGCGCTACGCAGCGCGTTGCCCTTTGTTAACAAATATCGCGACGCGCTCAAGCCCCTGAGAAGCGCGCTGCAAGCGAGCGCCCTGCAAGCGCCCGTGCGGGTGTGGGAACGCAACAAGAACACGCCCAGCGAGCGCACCGCACCGCACCGCCCTGCGCCCTGCAACAGCCGCGTTGCGCTGACTGATGTAAGTCAACCTACATTCGCCGCTCACGATAGCGTTTTCGAGGCGGCGGCGCACGGCGGTGTCAAATGGAGGTGGCGTGCCCCAACCACGAGCTCTGCGAGTGCTCACCTCCGCAGGAAGTTCTCGACTGCAACCACGGCATGTGCATGAACTGCGTTCGTACTTTCCGACACCCGCTGCGGTTCGCGGACGGCCCGGCCGAGTGCGCGATCTGCCTCGAGGTCGCCGCCCGGCTCGTGGAACACCCGGCGTCGTGTGGACACTACTTCTGCGTCGGGTGCACCCTCGAGATGCACTGGCCCCAGCGCGACCCCGTGCCGGTGACGGCATTCGGATGCCCGCCATGCCCGCACGCAACGAGCTGCGTCGAACGACCGTGTGAGCTCGAGCACTGGGACTGCGGCGTCTGCGACCCTGGCGTCTGCGACTGCGGCGACTGCGCCGGGTGCAGCGGCGGCCCCGCCGCCGCGTGTCCGCTGTCGCGGGGGCACGCGGCGTGGGTGGCAGACCACCCCGAGCAGTACAACGCGTGGA
>Ga0114997_10001376_pt1 | contig 20247 bp, 15 predicted proteins | sample ArcticOcean_MG_C_2_FD_87045 | JGI IMG/M metagenome (GOLD analysis project Ga0114997, IMG submission 87045) | Marine microbial communities from western Arctic Ocean - ArcticOcean_MG_CB4_136 | ecosystem: Environmental > Aquatic > Marine > Oceanic | place: Arctic Ocean: Canada Basin | collected...
AAAGATTACATTTTATTGGATGGAGTTGTTATTATAAGATTTAAATAATATAGCGAATTAACTAAATTAGCGTTAATGATAGCGTTAATAAGAAATAAAAAAGGGAACTACATTTCTGCAATTCCCTTCGTGACCCAATCTTACAAAAGTTCGAACTTTTTGATTGGAATATATCTTGTTTTAGGTGTTTAAAAACGAAGTCGAAAACTTAAATTTGGGGTTAATCCAAGCGCCTCTGAATTTCGCTCCATAATTTGATCCGATATGTCAAAACTATAAAAACGGTTCAATACATTGGTTATATTTAAGAGGTTCCAAATTGACAAGCTTAAACTTGCATCTAAGTCAGACTGGATCTTAAAGTCATAACGAAAAGATAAATCAACACGCAAATAATCAGGAAGATTAACGGCATTTGGGGTTGAATACTCAATAGTAGAATCCACGACACCAACTTGAGTCGAAAGTGTGTAGTGCTTACCACTGTGCCCGTTAACACTCAAAGCATATTTAAAAGTATTAAAACTATGGTTGATACTCCAAGAAAAAGCATGCTCTACACTGTAATTATTATAATGGTTCAATAATTTTTAATTTTATAATCTTCGGAGTCTCTTAAACCCTAATATCTACTGGCTCTTTATATTATCAATATAAATCATTAAAAAGTTGAAAATTTATATATGCAGACAGAATAATATTCTTCTCCTGGGTTTAATTTTGTTGTAGGAAAATTTGGTTGATTTGGACTATCAGGAAAATGCTGAGTTTCTAAACAAAAAGCGGTTCTGTACTTATATTTATTTTTATGCTTTCCAATAACGCTACCATCTAAAAAATTGCCTCCATAGAACTGTAAACCCGGTTCGTTCGTATAAACTTCCATTGTTCTGCCAGAAATAGGCTCAATAACTTTTGCTGCATAATTAAGACCTTCTAAACTTTGATTGAGTACAAAATTATGATCATAACCTAACCCATGTTTTAATTGTTTATGATTATCATTAACTCTTTCTCCAATTGCTGTTAGCTTTTGAAAATTAAAGGGTGTATTTTTTACACTGGTAATTTCTCCAGTTGGGATCAAACCTTCATCAACAGGCGTATAATAAGCAGCGTTTATTTGTAATAAATGGTTGTTGACGGTTCCTTTTCCTGCTCCTTTTAAGTTAAAAAAAGAATGATGAGTTAGATTAACGACAGTTGTTTTATCTGTAGATGCTCTATATTCAATTTTCAGTTCATTTGCATCAGTTAGTTTGTATATAACCAAGATAGTAAGGCTTCCTGGATACCCTTCCTCCATATCTTTAGAAATATACCTTAATTCTAAAGTTTGATTATCAATTTGCTTTGCATCCCAAATTACAGAATCATAACCACGATTCCCTCCATGAAGATGATTGTCTCCATTGTTTCTTGCCAAAGAATATTCTTTACCTTCTAAAGAAAATTTGCCATTAGCAATTCTATTCCCATAACGTCCAATTAAAGCACCAAAATATTTTTCTTTAGAGATTAAATAATCATCAATATTTAGATGTCCTAGTACTATATCTTCATAATTACCCAATCTATCTGGCACCCACAGCGAAACAACTTTTCCTCCGTAATTAGTTATTTCTGATACCAACCCATTCTGATTACTTAGTACATATAGGCTAATATCCTTTCCGTTTATTTTTTTTTCAAACTGACTCCTATCTAATAGATTAATCTGATGCTCATTCATGCTGAAATTTTGTGCATAACTTGTACTAACTTTAAAAAATATAAGTAATAGTAAGATTAGTTTTCTTGCATACATATTTATTTTGTGTTTATTTAAGTATTCATTTTTTATTTACAACTATTTTCTTAAAAACTGTTTTATAACTCTCGGAAGCTATCTGTATGATATACAATCCAGACTGAATATGATTAGTATTTATATTCAAGCTACTCTTATTGGTTTTATATTCACCTACTATCTTTCCTAGCATGCTTAAAATCTTAATATGTTTTTTTTCTACTGAATTGAGTCCCGAAACAGCGAATTTATTATTAGCAGGATTGGGGTAAACAATAATATCTGCATCGAATTCTAAGGTATCAACATTTAGAGCTTCTCCAATTAGCTCAAGATTAAATTTTTGGTTATTGGAATTTGCCCAAGTACTTTGCTGTATGTTAGAGCCATTATTATCTATTCCTGCTGCAGTTACTTCCATAACTTTACCACTATTTTTATTTATAAATTTATAGTCTCCAGAGCCTAGGTCTTCTATTGCCCATAATTGACAACTAGCACCATTGGGTGTCCATATATTAATATTAGCAAATTCATTAAGCTCACAAGCTCCTACTTCCATAGCTAAACCACTTAAGTTAGATATTATGGTGTAATAACCATCTCCTGTAGATTGAATCCACCATTGCTGTTGTAATCCTCCGTTATCTTCCCACTGAACAATATCTGCTGGATTTATATTAACGGCACCACTTATTTCTACTAATTTGGTTGTGTTTTTTTGATTAATTTTATATAATCCGTTTGCAATAATTCCTGTTGACAAATTAGGCTCTCCTGCAGGAGCTTCTAAAGGCTCTCCTACAACTCTTACTTCTCCAAATTGAGGAATACCATTACTATTAAATGTTAACTTTTGTGCCCTTGTAGTTCTTGTATCGCCACATTCACCAGACGGGTTTGGAGTTGCGTGGTATGCTAGCCAAAATTCAGTTTCATTAGGAGAACTAAAAAAAGAATTGTGCCCTGGACCATAGCTATTGTTTACGGGGTTACTTACAAAAACTGGATCTGGATCTTTTGTCCAAGAATTAATATTTAATGGATCTTCAGAAATATCTAGAGACATTATACCTAACTTATATTCGCTTGTCCAACATCCATTAGCAGAGTAGGTCAGGAATATTTTATTATCTTTTATAAGAATTGATGGAGCTTCGACCACATTACCAATATTACTTCCTGATAATTCACCTGGACTTAACAATAAAGTTCTTGCTCCTGATAAAGTCCAAAGGTTACTCATTAATGATATATAGATTCGTTGTGGCTTATTATATCCTTCATAATGAGTAGTTGCACTTATACCTGACCATAAAAAATATCGATTACCTGAAAGTTCTAAAATTGTACCGTCTATAGACCAATAATCAGATCCAGGAGAAGATACTTTACCTTTAAATACCCAATTATTTGAAAGAGGATCGGGACTGGTGTTCTCTAACACATAAGTTCTTTGAGTATCTGTATTTGTTCCTGTTTGAGGGGCTGTGTAATATATATACCAATTCCCATCTAATTTAAAAAGTTCAGGAGCCCAGTAATTTCCCGCCTGGGCTCCTGTATCATCTGGTCCAAATAATCTAATTAAGCTTGTCTGCTTGAGACCTTCAAGAGTCAATGACCTTTTCATTGAAACATCATCGCCTGTTGTTCCTGTATAATAATAATATCCATCTATATAAGTAATATGCGGATCGGCCATACTGCCAATTGGATTAGTAAATGATTGGGACATTATGAGCTGCGAACAACAAATAAACACCATCAAACAAATACATCTTGTTAACTTAACTATATGTGAGGTCATATCTAATATTTTCAATAACAAATATTAATCAATTATTAATTTTTTAGTTATTATGTTGTTGTCTTCAGTTTTAATTGAAAGGATATATAAGCCAGAATTAAGAAAAGTAGCATCAACTTGAATCTCGTCTTTAATATTTTGTTGCTTTGTAACAACCCTTCCACGCATATCAGTAATTATTATCTCCATTTTTTTTGTACCTAATCCTCTTATGGTAAAATAATCTTTGGCAGGATTAGGGAAAATTTTAATATCACTATATAAATCATAATCAGCAACACTAAATGTTGATTCTATAAATTCTAATTTGAATTTCTGAAAATCTGAATCATTAGCGGTATTTTGATATATATTATTACCTCCATTCTCTAACTCCATATCCTTACCACTATTCTTGTTGGTAAGTCTATATTCATCAGAACCCAAATCAGCTATCTCCCAAATTTGGCAAGGTGCACCAGAAGGATACCACATATTAATATTAGCAAAATCGTCAGTACTACAACCTCCAACCTCTATTGCTAAACCATTAAAAGCTGATATAATTATATACTCTCCTGCAACACTTGTAGCTTGTAAATACCATTTATGATGAATCTCATCTGCATCATCAAACCATTGTCCTACATCTGATCCTCCCCAAATTGAAATACCTCCTATTTCCAATGTTTGACTCCCCGATGCTGCTACTGGTCTTATTCTATAAAGACCATTTTGAACAGGAGTACCTGCAGATAATGTAGGTTCTCCACTTGGAGCTGCAATTGGTACACCTATTGCTGAAATGGTTCCAAATTGTGGAATACCACTTCCATTAAAAGTAAACTTTTGTGCCCTTGTTGACCTTTGGTTATCGCAATAAGGACCATCATCAAATCTTGTAGTAAATGAAAACCAATATTCTGTGTTATCTGGAGATTTGAAAAAAGTTTGATGATTAGGGTTATATGACGAAACATCTGGATTATCATCAAAAACAGCTGAAACTTCTTTTGTCCATGATGCTATTAATAATGGGTTATTTGTATCATCGTCCATATACATTAATCCTGTTTTACCTTCAGAAGTACCACAACCGTTTGCCGTATATGTTAGAAATGCTTTACCATCTTTAACTAAGGCATTTGGTGCATCACCACTTGTTGTTTCTGTTAGATCTCCAGAAGTATATATTTCAACTCTTGACCCTGATAAAGTCCATGGGTTAGTCATTTCAGAAATATATAGATTCAAAGGAGAAACTCCTGAAGCTGACACACCTGCCCAAATGAAATAACGTGTGCCATTAATCTCGGTTACAGTGGGATTTGTTGCATAATGATTTGCTGAAGCATCAAAAAGTTGCCCTTTAAAAGTCCATGTTCCTGTTAATGGATTAGAATCAGAGGACTCAATAACATAGTTTCTTTGAGTATTATTATCGGTGCCTACAGAAGCGGCTGTATAATAAACGTACCATATGCCATCTAACTTATGCACTTCTGAACTCCAATAATGATCTTCCTGGGCACCTGAATCTCCAGGTTGAAAAATAGTTGTTAATCCTACATGTTTTAGACCTTCTAATGTTGTAGCTCTTTTAAGTGCTACCCTATTACCAACTGTACCAGTATAGTAATAAAACCCATCTATATATGTAATATGAGGGTCAGATAAGTCTCCAACTGGGTTCGTAAAAGATTGTGAGTTTCCACTTTGAAAATACAACAGAGCGATACAAATCGCCATAAATTTAACGGATTTTTTAGTAAATTTTTTCATGTTATTGAATTTTATAGATTAGTGTTACTTATTTTTATTTTCTAACAATGGCATTATTTTACGACTAGTGGTTGGACCATAAACCTTCAAGGAACCATCATTTAAAATTCTCATTTCGTCAATAAATACAACCCTTTTCTCGCCAGTTTTAGAGGTTCTTCCATGGTAAACACAGAACATTTTATCAGCATTTTTTAAATGTAAAACGCTGTTATGCCCAGTCCCAGTTACATCACCTCCTTTATTAGAGTTCTTTTCTAATATAGGGTTGCTATCTGACTTTTTAAATGGTCCTAAAGGAGATTTTGAAGTGGCATAACCAATAGCATAATTTTCGCCTGCATAGTGATTGGCTGAATACATCATATAATAAAGATCGTTCTTTTTAAAAAGGTATGAGCCTTCAGTCCAACGCCTGTTAACACTATCCAAGGTAACAGAGCGGTTTTCCCACTCTGAATTTTTGTCATCTAATGTTTTAGGAGGTTGCAACAATAAGACAGGTTTTCCAATTACCGATTTAAAATCTGGGCTTAATTCAACACCATAAATCCAGCTTTCTTCTATTTCATTAAAAAGACCCTTGTCCTTAGCCCATTGAGCCAATTCGCTTTTTACGGGGTGCTTATAACAAACTCTTGAATAATATAAATAATATTTTCCGTTTTCATCTTGAAAAACATTACTATCAATAATTGGGTAACCAGGTTCAAAAAGTGGTTTATTTTTAATGTCTTCGAAAGGTCCAATTGGGCTATCTGAAACAGCAACTCCAATATGAAAGTTTTCTAATTCGTTATTTGGGTTCTCTCTCCAATTTGCGCTGTAAAATAAATAGTATTTACCATTAAATTTATAGCATTCTGGAGCCCAAAATGCACTTATACACCAGCTATCTTCTTTGTTTCCAAAATAAATTTGTTTTTCATATTTCCAATCTACAAGATTCGTTGAAGAATATGCTGAAAATCCATCTACTGCACCTCCACCTGTTCCATACAAGTAATAAGTGCCAGTTTGATCATCCAAAATATAGGGGTCACCAAACTTAACATCAAGTGGATTCTTATAGGTTAAAGTATCTTTTGTTATTATTTCAGCTTTTTCTTCACTGTTTTGCGTTTTTATATTCTTACAAGATGATGTTACTAACAACAATCCAGAAAGAACTATAAAATTGTAAAATATCTTGTACCTCATTATTATTATTTAAACTTTATTGTAACCGATTAATCTTTAGAATTCAATTTTTTAATTAAATTAACTTCATCTTGACGATAAGGAGTCCCATCTTTTCTGAAAATATCATGAAACCATTCGGTCGGTTCATCACCACTTGGAATTGGGGTGTCCCATTGATAAATTGTATTAGACTTCCCGGCAACTAAACCCCAGTTTATCGCTCCAATATTCTCATCTTTTAATAATGGAAGCGTATTTGAAAAACGATTATTTTTTGTTCTTGCCATATACTCAGTACAAATTAATGGACGTCCATGTGTTTTAAGTAAATTAATAACTTTTAAATGATCTTCAGGTTCTCCGTAATGATGGTATGTAATAACATCCGAATTGAGTGCTTGAATCTCATTAACTTCCTGAAACTTTTTACTCCATTTCCAAATTCCAGCAGTTAAAGGCTGGCTCGGATTTACCTCTCTTGCCCAAATAAATACCTTTTCCAATAAAGGAACTGATTCCTTAAACTTTCCAGAATTACCCGGTTCATTGTATAAATCCCATAATAAAACTCTTTTATCATTTTTAAATGTGTTAATAACATTTTTAACATATACTTCTAGCTCAGGGAAATTTTTCGCTTCTTTTGATGCAGGATCTCCAGGATCTTGAACCCAACCTGAGTTATGTATACCTGGTTTTGGTACTGCCTGTTTTCCTATTTTAGGTGTCGCTCCCCAAACATCGTCAAACAGTACAATAATAGTTTTGATTCCGTGATTATCGGCAATTTTTAAATATGAATCTACTCTTCCTATAAACCCTTTTGGGTCTGCTTTGTATGCAAGACTGTGAAGATAAACCCTCATGGTATTAAATCCGATAGCTTCTGCGTAACCCAATTCCCTATCAATAGTCTCAGGATCAAATGTATCTGACTGCCACATTTCTAGTTGATTTATAGCTGAACTTGGATTGAAGTTAGCGCCTGTAATCCACTTATGATTGTTATACCAATTACCTACCTTTTCTATTGACCATTTATTATTCTCTTGCGAAATACAAGAACTAATGGTTGAGCATAGAAGTAAAATGACAAAACCAACTATTCTAGTTATGTTTTTAACAACTACCATCCTGGATTTTGTTCCAAATTAGGGTTAATATCTAAATCTATTTGAGGAATAGGCAATAATTCATGTTTTCCCATTTGAAAATTATTAAAACCTGAATCTTTAGAACTCAATGAAGAATTTAAATCACCCCATCTTTTTAAGTCATTAAAACGGTGCCCCTCTCCTGTTAATTCTAGAAGGCGTTCATGCTTAATTTGTTCTAAAAAATCCTGCTGAGACATTCCTGGAGGCAATGGTGCCAAACCTGCTCTATATCTAACTCTATCAACATATTGATAAGCATCACCAGTAGCTCCTGTAGCATTTAAACACTCTGCATACATTAAAAGGACATCTGAATATCTTATAAACCTATAGTTATTTATACCTCTAAATCCTTCAAAGTCTCTTATATGATCATGAAGAAATTTTCTAAGAAACACACGATTGTTAGTACCATATCTTTGCTGAAAAGTCTGACCATAAACCAATGTGGAAGCTGGCCCAACTTCATCTGTATAATCATAGAGAAACGTTACTGGTAATCTAGGGTCTCTTTCATTTGCTACCGTTGTTTCTATTTCAAATTCTCCAACGACCCATCTTAACGCTTCACCATCAGTAAATCCTATTCCAGGAGGCCCATAAAACTGTCCGATTGATGTTCCATAATTATGATTAGCTGTCGCAACATCATTGTCGGTAACTTCTGTAGGGTTATCAATATAGCTCCACTCAATAACTGATTCTATATTAAATTCAGATGTTACTTTAAAATTATCGTAATAATCTGGCATTAAGTCATAATTACTTGCTCCGCTTCCAACAACTATGTCATCTAATGCTAATTTTGCATTTGAGTAGTCTTGAATCTGCATGTATGCTTTACCCAACAAAGCAGAAGCTCCTCCTTTTGTAATTCTTCCTTGATCATTGTAATCATTATAAATGTAGGGTAACCTACTGGCTGCTTCAGATAAGTCACTAATAACTTGAACCCAAACATCAGCTTCAAGAGATGTTAATGGTAAATCGGTTGGGCTAGATGGCTCTAGTTGTAAAGCAACATTACCCCATAAACTTGCTAAATGATAGTAATGCAACCCTCTAAAAAAATAAGCTTCGCCTAAAATTCTTGATTTTAGTTGTTCATCCATTTCTATACCTGGTAAATAGGCAATTACTTGATTAGCCCTAAATATACCCGCATAGTTATCAAAATAAATATCTACAATTGGACCAAAGTTAGAATCTGACTGGATAAAATTATTCATAGCGTTTGCAAGATCACTCCATGGGCTAAAACTTGCCCCTACGTCAGAACGTAAGTCATAAGCCATGGGTTGCCATCTTGAAAAACCTGGTCTATGCAAAGTACTGTAACAGCTATTTATTCCCTTAATGGCGTCTGACTCATTTTGCCAAAAACTTTCGTTTGTTAATGCATTAGGGTTTACTATATCTAACTCATCCTCGCATGAGAAAAACCCAAATGTTAGTACAATTATTATTATCAAATTTTTCATTATTATTATTTTTAAAATTCTACGTTTAACCCAATTGAAATAATTCTGCTTGAAGGCCAATTTCCATTGTCTACACCTCTTTCTAAAATTCCATTTCCTTGTACATCAGGATCTAATCCAGAATAGTTTGTTATGGTAAATAGGTTTTGTCCACTAGCGTAAATTTTTAAACCAGACACTCCAAGTTTATTTAATAAAGCATCATTATAAGAATACCCTAGTTGAATGTTTCTCAATCTTAAGTATGAGCCATCTTCTAACCATCTATCTGATGCAAATCTAGCATTGTCCACTAATCCTTGATCATTTAAAGAAACGCCGATTCTAGGGTCACTGGTATTTGTGTTAGATGGTGTCCAAGGATTAATATCACTTCTAAAGTTTGTATTTTGATAAGAATCAAGTTCTCTCCTAACACTATTAAATATTTCATTACCAAATATCCCCACAAATTGTAAACTCAAATCAAAACCTTTATAGTTAGCCCCAAATTGTAGTCCTGTTTGTAATGTTGGCCAAGGAGATGAACCGCTAAAGTCTCTATCTTCATCAGTAATACTTCCATCTCCATCAACGTCTGTAAAACGAATATCTCCTGGTTGAGCAAAAGGCTGAATAAGATTTCCATTTAAGTTATGAGCATCAATCTCTGCTTCATTTTGAAAAATGCCATCTGTTTTTAGCAGGTACCATTGCCCTAAAGGCTGCCCAACTTTTGATCTGGTTAAACCTGTTTGTATATAATCTATACCTTCTCCTCGGTTTCCTACTTCTTCAACACGGTTTTTATTAGTTGTTAAATTAAAGCCTACATTCCATTTAAAATCGTTAACTGTATTTTTATAAGAGGCTTCAAACTCAAATCCAGTATTTCTAATAGACCCTGCATTTACAGGTGGAGTTCCTCCTAAATTACCTAGATACAGTGCAATTGGCAGATTAGTTACCAACGCATCTTCTGAAAGGGTATTATAATATGCCATTGATCCCTTTAAAGAATTATCAAATAAAGAGGTTTCTAGTCCAAAGTTTTGAGTTTTTCTGTTTTCCCATCTTAAATCTGGATTAACTAGTGATGCTTGATAGGAACCTACTTGTGGTATATTTCCTAAAATAGCTATAGTGTTATTATTAATTGTTCCTTGCCAGTCAAAAGACCCTAGTGTTACAATACCTAACTCTCCATAGGATGCGTTAAATTTTAAATCATTTATCCATGGTACGTCAAAAAAATCTTCTTTAATTATTCTCCATGAACCAGCAATTGATGGGAAAAAACCAGTTCTATTATCTTTACTAAAACGACTATCGCTATCTAATCTTCCTGTTAATGTTAAATAATATTTATTATCATAATCATAATTAACTCTTCCTAAATAACCAAATGTTCTATAATGGTCTGTAATACCGCCTTCACTTGTTGATGTTCCAGTAGCTGAATTTATTTCTGTAAATATTTGACCATTAACCTCACTGATATCAGTTCTAACAGCTAAAGAAAAATCTCGCTTTGTTTGTTGGTCTGAAACACCAACTACACCATTAATATTATGTTTTCCTAAGCGCTTATTAAAATTAAGAGTATGCTCAATTAAAAAGCTTTTAAACCCAGATCTGTTATCTGCAATAAAACTTGGTCTCTGTGCTGCATTAAACTGAGTAACTCCATTGCGTCTTATTCCTTTGGAAAAATCATAACTAGCTTCAACACCTACATTAAACTTATAACTTAAGCCTTTTAGGAAGTCGACTTTTACAAATGCGTTTCCAATAATTTTTGCAAAATTTATTTTCTCTCGTAAAATATCGGCAACCGCTACTTGATTTTTGGCAAAAGTAACAGCATCATTATTCCCTATCCCCCAACCTCCTGGGTTTAAATCATTAATAAAATCATCTCCACGAACAGGAATAACTGGTAACATTACAGTCATGTCGAAAAAAGGATTTCCTGTATCAAATGACCCTAAGGGTTGTTTTGTATTGGAGTTTGATAATAATATATTTTCTCCAATAGTCACCTTACCTCTTGATAGTTCAGTATTTACCCTTAAAGTAGTTCTTTTGAAAGAACGCCCAATGAGTACACCTTTATTTTCAAAATGACTTCCAGATAGAAAATAAGAGCTACTTTCCCCTCCACCAGATGCTGAGATATTAAAATCTTTTGTAAGTCCCATTCTAATAATTTCATCCTGCCAATCAGTATCAATATTTGGATTGAAATTTGCGCCAACAGAAAGCGGAGGCGTAAGCCCAGAATTAATAAAACTAGTAGTTTGCATATCGGCAAACTGTCTACTATTCATTAAGTTCCAAGTCTTAGGGATATTTTGAACCCCCGTATTAAATGAAATTGATAATTTAAGAGGACCTGCTTTCCCTGATTTAGTGGTAATAATAACAACTCCATTTGCTGCTCTAGATCCATATATAGCTGCAGCCGAAGCATCCTTTAAAATTTGTATAGATTCTATATCATTATTATTAATAGTTTGGTTGGCATCTGCAATCATCCCATCTATAACATAAAGAGGATTAGAATTAACGAAACTAGATGTTCCTCTTATTTCTATTTGAGAGTTTTGTCCAGGCTGACCACCATTTCTTACAGTAACTCCAGCAGTTAAGCCCTGTAACGATTCTGCTAAAGAGTTTGTGATGTTTTTGTTGGAGATATCAGGATCAATTAAAGATGTGGCGCCAGTTAAATCTCTCTTTTTAATGGTTTGATACCCAATAACAACGACTTCATCTAAAAAACTATTATTTAACTCTAGTAAAATATTAAATAAAACCTTACCATTTACAGAGATTACCTTATTGATGTAACCCATATAACTAATATCTAATTTTGCATTAGGCGAAACATTATTTAACTGAAAATTTCCGTCAAAATCTGTTGAAGTACCAACGCTTGAGTTAGCTATTAAAATGTTTGCTCCAGCAAGAGGAACACCTTCTGTGTCTTTCACACTACCAGAAATGGTAATTTGATTTTGCGAAAAACTATGACAGACGAAAAGCAAAAAAAATAGAAGCAACCTAGGAGCATTTATTATAAAGCTTAATGATTTTTTTTTCATGATTTTTGTTAGTTTAGTTTTTCTAATTTAGAACTTTAAATACTATATTAAAAGATGAAATATACAATTTTAAAACTAATTTACAAACTAGTACCTACCGGTTTATTTATTTAAAATTTTACCCTACATTTGCAGCATGGGAATTGTAACTATTAAAGAAAAATCTGGCATACCTAAGTACAAACAAGTTGTCATTTCTATTGAAAGTGCTATAGTAAATGGTACACTAAAAAAAGGAGATAAACTACCTTCCTTGAATAGCATTAAAAACCAACATTCCCTATCTAGAGATACTGTACTTACTGCATTCAACGAATTAAAAACTCGAGGTATTGTTCAATCTATTGTTGGTAAAGGTTATTATGTATTGAGCGAAAATATTGATGTTAATCAAAAAATATTTTTACTTTTTGATGAGTTCAATTCTTTTAAAGAAGATTTATACAAATCCTTTACAACTTGTATGGGAGAGAATGTTCAAGTGAATATATTTTTCCATCATTTTAACCTAGATGTTTTTAACAAACTTATAAATGATAATGCTGGTGGTTACAGTTATTATGTTATAATGCCTGCTAATTTAAAAGGAACCGAGACTGTAATTAATAGACTCCCAGATGGTAAAGTCTATATATTAGACCAAATCCATTCAGAACTAATAGATTATCCGTCTATCTATCAAAATTTTAAGAAAGATATATATAAAGGTTTACAAGCCGGATTGAAGCAAATAAAGAAATATCAAAAAATAATTTTATTGTATAACGAAGAGCGTCAACCTAAGGGGATTTTAGACGGCTTCAATTTGTTTTGCGCTCACAATGGTATTCAAAATAAAATTATTGATACTTTAAATGATAGAGAATTGTTCAAAGGAGAATTATACATCGTTTTAGATGATAAAAATTTAATCCGAATCATAAAGAGAATTAAGGATGAGCATTTAACTCTTGCTAAAGATATTGGCATTATTTCGTACAACGATACACTTTTAAAAGAAATTGTAGAAGGCGGAATTACAACTATATCAACCGATTTTAACTTAATGGGAGAACGCTTAGCCGAAATGATTTTAAATAATGAATTCGCTCAAGTTGAAAACCCTAACAGTTTAATACTTAGAAAATCACTGTAAGGATTTGTACACACTAAAAGAAAAAGAAACTGAAGGATTATACTACTTAGAACTGGCAAGTTCTAATAGAGAATCAAAAGCACAAATTTGCCTTAACCAAGGCGGTCGATTAAGTAACCTGATGTTTGACAACACAAAAATTCTTGCAGACTTTGATGCCTCAACCTATAAAGACAATTACGCATCTGCTATTCTTTTTCCTTTTGCTAACAGAATCAAAGATGGCGAATACACTTTTAAGGATTCAAAACACAAATTAGACTGCAATGAAACGGATAAAAATAATGCCTTACACGGATTAGTTTATAACAAGACATTTGTTCTTATTAATAAAGAGTTAACATCAGATTTCGCTTCTGTAACCTTGCAATATAAAAATTATGGTAAGGTTACTGGCTTTCCATTTAAGTTCCATATAGAATTAACTTATACACTAAGTAAACACGGAATAACTTTAGCTATCAAAGTTAAAAATAAAGGTAAAAAGACCTTCCCTTTTACTCTCGGATGGCATCCTTATTTTTATAGTACTGATTTAGATAAAAGCGCAATAAACTTTAAGAGCGACAAAAAATACACGTTTGATAATCAGCAAATTATATCAGGTACAACTGATTTAAATGTTGACATGCCATTTAAACTAAAAGATGTGAAATTAGATGACGGCTATCAACTTGAAACCAACGAAATTGATTTTTCAACACCAGAATATGATTTTAATATAAGATCTACATCAAAAGAAAACTTTCTGCAACTCTACACTCCAGATCAGCTCAATACTATTGCTATTGAACCAATGACTGGTGCAGCAGATAATTTTAATAATAATATAGGTTTACAAACGCTACATCCTAAGGATACTTACATTGTGAGATGGAATATGGCAATTGAAACTCTTAATACAAACCAACTAATTAATAAACTATGCAATTCTTAACATTTATTGGATTTACAGCTTTAGTAGCTATAATATCCTATTACAAAACAAGAAATACTGAAGAATCGTCTTCAGATGGTTACTTCCTTGGTGGTCGTAGCCTTACCGCTGGTGTAATTGCTGGATCACTATTATTAACTAACTTATCTACCGAGCAAATTGTTGGATTAAATGGGGCTTCTTACGCAAGTGGTTTATCTGTTATGGTTTGGGAAACTTTAGCCGCAATAGCAATGGTAGTCACTGCTATGTTTTTACTACCTAGGTATTTAAAAGGGGGATTAACAACAGTACCTGGGTTTTTAGCAAAACGTTTTGATGTTACTACAAAAACATTAACCTCTGTTTTATTTCTAACCGGTTATGTAGTGGTTTTACTTCCTGTAATTTTATATTCAGGTTCTTTAGCTATAAGCGGTATGTTTGATATTCCAGAATTACTTGGTGTTACACATACACAATCCATCTGGATATGCGTTTGGGGAATTGGAATCATTGGTTCTATTTATGCTGTTTTTGGTGGATTAAAAGCCGTTGCGGTTTCCGATTCTATTAACGCAGTTGGTTTGTTAATTGGTGGAATTTTAATTCCAATATTTGGATTAATGATGATTGGTGATGGGAGCATTTTAGATGGACTTTCTACGCTAACAACTGAAAACCCAGATAAGTTTAAATCTATGGGAGGACCAACAGATCCAGTACCATTCTATACCATATTTACTGGTATGATGTTAGTACAATTATTTTATTGGGGAACAAACCAACAAATTATTCAAAGAGCACTTGGAGCTAAGGATTTAAAAGAAGGACAAAAAGGTTTAATATTAGCATCGTTTATAAAAATATTAGGACCATTAATTGTGGTATTACCAGGTATTATTGCATATCACTTATTTCAAGGGAATTTAGAAAGTGCAGATAGTGCTTACCCAATGTTGGTGAAAAAAGTATTACCAGGTGCTTGGGTTGGTTTCTTTGCGGCTGTATTGTTTGGAGCTATTTTGAGTTCGTTTAATAGTGTTTTAAATAGCTCTGTAACCTTATTTGGAATTGACGTTTACAAAGAACACATTAATAAAAATGCAGATGAAAAAACGATTGTAAAATATGGTAAAACCTTTGGTGTTTTTTTAGCAATAGCTTCTATGTTTATAGCACCACTTATTGCAAATGCAGGAAGTCTGTTTGACTATCTACAAGAAATAAATGGTATTTACAGTATTCCTATTTTCTCTATTATTATTGTAGGTTATTTAACAAAACGAGTGCCTGCAATTGCAGCAAAAATCGGCTTAGTTTCTGGATGTTTACTATATATTGTAAGTCAATTTTTTATGAAAGACTATTTTATAAATAAAGCATTAGAAACAGCAAAAGCATCAGGAGTAACTGATCAGGCAGCTTTAGCCCTAGTAAAAGTGCAAGCTTATCCTCACTTCTTAGATGTTATGGCAATTCTATTCATCCTCAACGTAGTGATTATGCTCATTATCGGAAAAATAAAACCAAGAGAGGAGCCTTTTGTACAACAATACACAAAACAGGTAGATATTACACCTTGGAAATATGTAAAACATGCTAGTATAGTAATCTGCGTCATTGTAATAGGTATCTATGTTTATTTTACATAATAATTATGAACAAAAAATTAGTTAAACAAGTAAAGCGTAGTTTTAAAGAGCAATTTAAAACAAAACCTCTTATTGTGTTTTCTCCTGGCAGAATCAACCTTATTGGTGAGCATACCGATTATAATGATGGCTTTGCATTTCCTGCTGCCATCAATAAAGGGATTGCAGTTGCTATAAGCAAAAGTGATGCTAAAACCAGTAACGTTTGTGCTTTAAATAAGAATGAAATTCACAACTTCAATACAGAAAATATAAGACCTTTAAAAGATGGAGGTTGGCGAAATTATATACTTGGTGTTGTAGCAGAATTGCAAATATTAAGAAAACAAGTTGGAAACTTTAATGCTGTTTTCGCTGGAAATATTCCAGGTGGAGCTGGCATGTCCTCTTCTGCTGCATTAGAAAATGGTTTTGTGTATGGACTTAATAAATTGTTTCATCTAGGCTTATCAAAGCACGATATGATTTTAGTCTCTCAAAAAGCCGAACATAATTTTGCTGGTGTAAAATGTGGTATAATGGATCAGTACGCAAGTATGTTTGGTCTAAAAAAGAGTGCGCTTCTATTAGATTGCAGAACTATAGAATCTCAACCTTACAAAATAGATTTTAAGGATTACAAATTGATGATTATTAATACAAACGTAAAGCACGATTTATCTGAAAGTGAATATAACGATAGACGTGAAGTCTGCGAAAGAGTATCGGGTTTATTACATCTTGATGCTTTGAGAGATGCTTCTAAAGAAGATTTAGATCGCATAAAAAATGACATTTCAGGCGAAGATTATCAAAAAGCGCTTTACGTAATTAATGAAAATAATCGTGTAAAACAGTTTTCTGAAGCTATAAAAAAAGATGATATCCAAGCTTTAGGCGTTTTGTTATACCAATCTCATGAAGGTTTAAGCACTAAGTATAAAGTCAGTTGCAGAGAATTAGATTTTCTTGTAGATAGAGCAAAAGAAAATCCTAATGTTTTAGGTTCTCGTATGATGGGAGGGGGCTTTGGTGGCTGTACTATTAACCTCGTCAAAAAAGACGCGTTTAAAACCTTTAAAAAAGAGATCTCTAAAAAATTTGAAGCAGCATTTGAATATGATTGTTCTGTGTATACTGTAAAATTATCTAGAGGAACACAAATCGTTAAAAAATAAAATAATCTAAGATGAATACAAATTTGCAAGACTATTCGCATAAGCGGTTTAATATACTAACAGGAGAATGGGTTCTAGTTTCGCCTCATAGAGCAAAAAGACCTTGGCAAGGACAAAACGAAGAAATCGCTAACGAAAAACGTCCTACACATGACCCTAGTTGCTACTTATGCTCAGGTAATACCAGAATCAATGGTGAAACAAACCCAGTTTACAAGGATGTTTTTGTTTTTACTAATGATTTTGCTGCACTACAAACAACTTCGCCAACATTTAATGTATCTGAAGGTTTATTTAAAGCTGAAAGTGAACATGGTATCTGTAAGGTTATTTGTTTTAGTCCAGATCATTCTAAGAGTTTAGCGGATATGGAAGTTCTAGATATTGATAAAGTTGTTAAAACTTGGCAAAATGAATACACAGAATTAGGTGCTAATGATATGATTAATTATGTTCAGATTTTCGAAAATAAAGGATCTGTAATGGGCTGCAGTAATCCACATCCTCATGGACAAATATGGAGTCAATCTACATTACCAAATGAAGTAGATAAAAAAGATCAACAACAAAGGGCATATTTCAGTAAGAACAATAGTAGTTTATTAGGAGATTACTTAAGGCAAGAACTAGAAGCAAATGAGCGCACCATTTATCAGAATGATGATTTTGTGGTACTAACCCCTTTTTGGGCAGTTTGGCCTTTTGAAACTATGATAGTTCCTAAAAATCAATTTACAAACATCACAAAAATTTCTGAACAAGAAAGTTTAAACTTTGCTGACGCTATTTCTAAAATAACTAAAGCTTACGATAAGTTATTTGATTGTTCGTTTCCTTATTCAAGTGGAATTCATCAATCTCCTACAAATGGAAAAATTAATGATTATTGGCATTGGCACATGAGTTTTTATCCTCCATTATTAAGAAGTGCAACGGTTAAAAAATTTATGGTTGGATATGAAATGTTTGGTTCACCCCAACGAGATATTACAGCAGAACAAGCAGCCAAAAGACTACGGAACTTAATTTGATAACATTAAATAGTTCGAACCTTGAATTGGCTATTGATAAAGCGCTTAGTTTATCCGAATCTCTTGAGAAGATATGGGTAGATGGGAATTTAAAACAAAGACAAAAACTTCAAAATTTAGTGTTTCCATCCGGTCTAGGTTACGACAAGTCAAACGATAGAGTTCGAACCCCAAAAGTGAACGCTATTTTTGGCTCAATTCCGATTTTAACGAAGGAAATATCAAACATAAAAAATGGAGAACCGATTCCAGTGAATCAATTCTCCGATTTAGTGACCTCGGAAGGATTCAAACCTTCAACCTCTTGAGCCGTAATTAGAATATCTATCTCTTATTAATCAATTTTAGACTTCTTTAACAGATAACAAATATACATATTTTATTCAATTTAACAGATATAAATAGTTAGAAGGTATATATACATTAAATTATTTTTATTATCTTCGAAATAGTGTGTACAATAGTGTGTACAATATTTAAAGATGAAAGCAGAAATAAAACTTTGGCATAGGCCACTTGCAAATGGAAAACAGAAAATCTATATAGATTGCATTTTTGGTTATGTAAAACATAAAGAAAATAGAAAACAAATACACACTCCTATTCAAATACTAGCTAAGTACTGGGACAAAGACAAAAAAGAATTAAAACGCTCCTACCCTCATTATGAAGTACTATCTAAAGAACTAAGAAAATTAAGAAATAAGATAGAAAACCAAATAGACAGACTTACAACTAACCAGATAAATAAAGAGCAATTTATAAATATTCTTAGTGGTAAATCAAATATAGAAAGCATTGATGATTACATAGAAACAGAGATTAAGAATACTAGAAAATTCAGCACTTATAAAACTTACAAAGACAACTTTAATGCGATTAAACCTTATATAGATTTTAAGGATAAGAAAGTGAAGTTTAATGACATTACAACTACACTATTAAACAAGTTTAAAAGAAACTTTTTTAATAACTCCATTGGTAAACCTAATAAGTCTCCAAATTCATTTAATACTTATTGTACTCAATTAAGAGCAATCTTTAATGATGCAGAGGAAAATGGATTTATTTATGAGAGGCTGAAATACAAACGAGGCTACATGGTAAAGAAAACTCCTACCAAATGGAAACAGACCTCTACAGAGGCATTTTTAGAGGCTGTAGATAGGGTTTCTACTCTTAGGCAATGGGAAGCAATGACTATGTGGTTATTAGCCTTTAATTGCAGAGGTTTATACTGGGGTGATTTCACATCTTTAAAGGTTTCAAATGTTATGGAAAATGATTTATATAGCACTTGGTGTTCAAATAGTGCTCTTTATATAAAACACGATAGACATAAAACTAAAGATACTAGTAATATAGAGATGCTTATTAGAATAGATTACCCTACTCTACTATTATTTAAATTAGCTAAACTATCATTTGCTAAAAGGCATTTTAAAGTAAACCCAGATATAGTTCCACCTATTCAGCATTGGTTAGAGATATTTAAATACGACCTCAATAAGAGAAAAAAATTACATGATGAAATACTTAATAGCTATCAAAAGGCATTTAGAGAGGTGGGTTGGGTTCAATTAGATAACGCTAGGAAGAATTTTAATAATATAGCTGGAGAGTGCAGTATAACACCTAGAATATGTGATTTATTAGTTGGTCACTCACCTGATTCAAGATTAAATCAAATGTCTTATACTGATTATACTACTTCAGAGTATGCTAGACAAATTGATGAGGCTCACACTAAAGTTCTTGAAAGATTCCAAGTTGGTAAACTTAATGAAGCTTTACAAGACAAATTACAAGAGCTATCATTGATACCAAGTAAAAAGGTATATGGCTGGATAACTAGTGTCATTCCTAGAAAAGACGGATCTGTACTATTAGGTGCTGGTATTGAGGAGGCTAAAAGAACTGGATATTATGAATACTTTGAAACTGATGAGAACGATGAGTTTTTCGCTAACCTACAATAGACATGACTATTACTGGATAGAATCTTTAGCTTGTTTTTCTAATGCATATTCCAATACCAAAGGAGACAATTCAATCATTTGACCAGGGTTTAATTCAGGTAAAGGTCG
>Ga0114997_10001379_pt1 | contig 20238 bp, 15 predicted proteins | sample ArcticOcean_MG_C_2_FD_87045 | JGI IMG/M metagenome (GOLD analysis project Ga0114997, IMG submission 87045) | Marine microbial communities from western Arctic Ocean - ArcticOcean_MG_CB4_136 | ecosystem: Environmental > Aquatic > Marine > Oceanic | place: Arctic Ocean: Canada Basin | collected...
CGGTTTCAAAAGATTATTTTGGTCCTTTTATAAGTGCCTATGCTGTTAAATCTACAATTAAAGATTTGCAAAAGATCTATCAAATTAGGAACTGTAGTAATAGTACTTTCAGAAATAGATCTAGGCCTTGTATAGAGCATCAAATGCAAAGATGTTCTGCGCCCTGTGTGAAGTATATTAGTGAGATAGATTACAATACTGATATTTCTTCTTCCAAGAATTACCTTGCTTCCACAGGCAAAAAATCTAGAAATCTTATGTTATCGCAAATGAAAAAGCTTGCTGACGAGTTTAATTTTGAAAAAGCTCAAGAGCTGAAGCAGAGAATTGCAAGTTTAGATATTTTGCAGCAAGAACAATCCTTCTCTACTAATCTCAGCAGCATTGATTTATTTGCTTGCGTTGAAAAACATGGCAAAACAGGTGCCTGTATCTTGTCTGCACGAGATGGAAAGATACGCGGCACGAAAACGTACTTTTTTAAAGAAAATTTATTAGATGATTTAGATAATCTGCTCCAGAGTCTTGTATTTTCTTATTATCAAAATAGCTTTTCGCTACCAGAAAAAATTATTTTTACCGTTAAGCCAAAAAATTTAGATTTAATCAAAGAGGCAATTAAGCTTAAATTTCAGCAATCAGTCAACATTTCATGCTCGACTCCCATGAGCATGAAGCAGCTTGTAAAGCTAGCGAAATTTAATGCTAATCAAGTCATAGAAAATAAAATTGGAAAATTTGATAAATACGATCATGCAATGAAAAATCTTTCTCACTATCTTGGATTGCATAAAACTACACTTTTAATTGAAGGGTATGACGTTAGTCATCATGCTGGTAAATATGCAGTAGCCTCCCTAGTAAAATTTTCTAATCAAGGCCCTGAAAAAAAATTATATAAACTTTATAACATTCCCGCACCCTATGCAGGCAATGATATTGGATCCCTCGAGAATGTTTTAGAAAGAAGATTGAAGAGGGCGCAAGAAGATGTTTTACCAGACATAGTATTAATAGATGGAGGACAAGCCCAATTAAATTCAGCATTAAAGGCTTTTAGAGTAAACAATAAGCATCAACCCGTCATTTTAAGTATTGTTAAAGGAGCCAATAGAGTTAGGGCAACCGAAACTATATTATCTGAGCAAGGCATCCTCGAGATTCCTATTAATAGTCCAGGTTTTAATCTGTTACAGCAAATCAGAGATGAGTCTCATAGATTCGCAATTGCAAGCAATAGAAAGAAAAAAAACAAATCTATTAGATACTCAGCTTTAGATAAAATTCATGGCCTGGGCACAAAGAGAAAGCAAGCATTGATGAATTATTTTAAGTCATTGAAGCTTATTCGCTCAGCCTCACTAAATGAACTATGCGCAGTTCCAGGAATTAGTATTAAACTTGGCGCTGAGATTAAAAAAAATTTAACAAAACAATGAACATCTTTATTCAATGCCTCACTTATTTTCGTATTATTGCTGGTCCAATTATATTTCTTTTAATTCTGATACCTCAATATTATGGAAGCGCACTTTTTATTCTATTGATCGCTAGTGCCTCTGATTACTGGGATGGCTATCTAGCTCGTAAATATTCACTAACTTCTTTGCTGGGAGCTGTTTTAGACCCAATAGCAGATAAAATTTTAATTACTTTTACAGTGATAGCGCTCTCATTGGAGCTAGGAAGTGCTTATGTTGCCTTTCTTGGAAGCATAATGTTAGCAAGAGAGTATTGGGTAAGCGCCTTAAGGGACTTTAATGCTCAAGCAGGAAACGTATCTGCTACGAGCGTTACTTTTCTAGCAAAAACAAAAACTTTTATACAGCTTGTTACATTCTGTCTATTTTTATTAGGTCTTTATCTAAATAGTGCATTTATAGTCTTTCTAGCTAATTTCTTTTTATTTTTGGCTTTAATAATTGCTATGCAAACAGGACTTTCATATACAATAGCTACATTTAAGAAATAAGGCTGGATGGCAGAGTGGTTATGCAGCGGCCTGCAAAGCCGTTTACGCCGGTTCGATTCCGGCTTCAGCCTCCATTATATGTGGTGTAAAATAATGTTCAGTAAAAAATTAAAATTAAAATTAAAAAATAGGTCATAACTATGTCATCAAATGAACTTAATGAAATAGATCAATACCCAGACGAAATTAATATCAAGGATCTTACCTTCGCTCTCATTGCCCAGAAGAAATTTATCTTTATTTTCACGGCACTTTTTGCATGTAGCTCGATTTATTTCTCTCTCACAGTATCTGAAAATTGGTCCTCTTCTGCGCTCTTAACTCCAGCTTCATCAGTAGGAATGTCGGGTGGTGGATCTTCAGGAGCCAGTGGTCTGGGAGCCTTGGCTGGAATAAGTATTTCTTCTAAAGGAGGAGCAACTCCGTCATCAAAGGCCTCTGCAACTATCCGTTCCAGAGATTTCTTAAAGCATTTATTAGGATTGGATGGTGTATTGAAGAATTTAATGGCATTTGAATCTTATGATAAGTCATCTCAAAAATCTAACTATAATAAAAGTCTGTATGATGTCGAGAAAGAGATATGGATAGATGGTATGAAACCAACTTTCCAAGAAGCTTTCAGTGTTTATCAGTCAAGCTTGTCAGTTCGTATCGAAAAGGCTACTGGCTTTCTTACAATTGGCATGTCTCATGGATCACCCATATTTGCAAAAGAATTCTTAGATTTAATAATTCAAGAAGTTAATAATATTAGTCGCATTAGAGATTTAAATGACTCAGAAGAATCCTTAACATATCTTTATGGACAACTTAGTTCTATACAGCAATCTGAGGTTAAGGTGTCGGTTAGTCAGATCATTGAATCTCAGCTTAAAAAACAAATGATGGCCTCTATCAAGAAGAACTATATTCTAGAACCAATTGATTCAGCCTTTATTCCTGAGCTTCGGTCATATCCCCAGCGATCAAAGATGGTTATAACATGGACTATAATAGGCTTTATTCTTTCTATAATTATTGTGATAGGCCGGCATCAAACGCTCAAATATTATAAATAACCTAAGTATATATACAACTTAAAATATTTATGTGTATCGCTCAATGTTAATTAAAGATATAAAGCTGGCCGTAATTGGATTGGGTTATGTAGGATTACCTTTGGCAGTGGCATTTGGAAGTGTCAGAAGAGTGGTTGGTTTTGATATTAATAAAAAAAGAATAAATGCACTCTTAAGCTTCCACGATGAAACCCTTGAGCTATCATCTGATGAGATCAAGAGCTCAAAAGAATTAACCTTTTCGTCTGATATTAATGACTTAAAGGATGCTAATTTTTATATAGTCACTGTTCCAACTCCAATCGATAGCTCTAATGCTCCTGATTTAGATCCAATTTTAAAAGCGACAGATATGATTGGCAAAATTCTTAAAAGAGGCGACATAGTAGTATATGAGTCTACTGTTTATCCCGGGGTTACCGAGGAAGTCTGTGTACCAATTTTAGAAAATAATTCTGAGCTAAAATTTAATAATGATTTTTTTGCTGGATATAGCCCAGAAAGAATTAATCCGGGTGATAAGAAGCATAGACTTAAAGATATCGTCAAAGTAACCTCCGGCTCTACTCCTGAGATAGCAGATATTATTGACAAACTCTATCAATCCATAATTGAGGCAGGTACTTTTAAGGCAAGCTCTATTAAGGTTGCAGAAGCAGCTAAAGTTATCGAGAACACTCAGCGGGATGTTAATATTGCCCTAATTAATGAGCTATCAAAAATTTTTTCTTTGTTAGATGTGGATACAGAAGAAGTCTTAGTAGCTGCAGGCACTAAGTGGAATTTTTTGCCATTTCGCCCAGGTCTTGTTGGGGGTCATTGTATAGGCGTAGATCCCTACTACCTCACTTATAAAGCACAGGAGCATGGCTATGATCCAAAAATTATTTTGGCTGGACGTCAGCTGAATGATGGAATGAGTTCTTATGTTGCTAATAATCTTATTGCCGCCATGAAATTAAAGGCAGAGACCTCAGCAAATCAGCGAAAAGTTTTAATTATGGGACTCACTTTTAAAGAAAATTGTCCAGACCTTCGAAATAGCAAAGTTTTTGATGTGATTGCAGCCCTGCAAAGTCAAGATGTGCTCGTAGATGTTTTTGACCCGTGGGTTAATCTTCAAAAAGTAGAGCAAGAGATTAATATATTATCTGTAGAGGAAATTAAAAAAGATTTTTACGATGGGATTGTATTAGCAGTTGCTCACGATCTCTTTATCGAGATGGGCGTTGAGGACATCCAACTATTTGGCAACAGAAATCATATTCTCTATGATCTTAAATATCTCTTTCCATCTGAGAGCACAGATTTGAGGCTGTAGTTAATGCACAATTTAGTTATATCAGAATACAAAGACGCCCTGCATGACCTAAGGTTCACATGGATGATTACTGGGGTTGCTGGATTTATTGGCAGTAATTTACTAGAAGAGCTTTTGCTGAATAATCAAATTGTTGTTGGTATGGATAACTTTGAAACGGGCTTTCAGCACAATCTAGAAGAGGTTAAAAGATCAGTTACAGCAGAGCAGTGGTTAAATTTTAAGTTTTTTGAGGTTGATATCAATAACTTGGAGGGTATTAAGCCATTATTTGAAGGTGTAGATTTTGTTTTGCATCAAGCAGCCTTAGGCTCAGTTCCACGCTCAATTAAAAATCCACTTCGAACCAATGAAGTGAATATCTCAGGATTTCTCAATGTCATTGAGGCTTCTAAATTAGCTTCAGTGCAGGGGTTTATCTTTGCAGCAAGTAGCTCTACATACGGCGATCATAAGGCCTTACCAAAAACAGAAGATATCATTGGTGCTCCTCTTTCACCATATGCAATTACCAAATACGCTAATGAACTATATGCCAGCATTTATTCCAAACACTATCAAATACCAACAATCGGTCTCAGGTACTTTAATGTTTTTGGGAAGCGTCAAGATCCAGATGGAGCTTATGCAGCAGTGATACCTAAGTGGGTTGGCGCTATGGCAAAAGGTGAGGATGTATTTATTAATGGAGATGGCTCAACAACTAGAGATTTTTGCTTCGTCAATAACGCTGTTCAAGCTAATATTTTAGCTGCGTTGAATATCAGAAACTTAGAGAAATCAGCTAATATTTTTAATATTGCATATGGCGAAGCAAATTCTCTCTTGGCATTATTCGATTCTATTAGGCTCCTGATAAATAAAGAAGATAATCGTTACCTAAAGGATCCTGTTTTGAGAGATTTCAGAGACGGAGATATTAAGGACTCATTGGCTGATATTTCAAAAGCAAGAGCTTTGATTGGCTATGATCCAACCCATGACTTGCAAAAAGGTTTGGAAGAAGTGATTCCTTGGTTTTTAGATAACCCACATAAAGATGATTAAGTTATTTCGTGAAACTTTTAGGATATTAGAGCAACATCAAAAAATAGGCATCCTCAGAATACAGATAATTATCTTACTCACTGCGCTTACTGAGGTTGCAGGTGTTGCGACCATAGGATCATTTATGGGGTTGGTTTCAAACCCAAGTCAAGTCTATGAGGTGGGCATGCTTGGTTCTCTCTATCAATTCAGCGGCTCTAATACAGAGCAAGAATTTTTAATAATAGCTGGAGTTGGGGCGGTAATAATTCTTCTGCTCTCAGCTATCGTTGCAACCCTTGCACTAAGGTACATATATCATTTTGCCCAAAGGATTGGTGCTGAAATAGCATCCAACCTCTTTGATCATTACATTGCATCAGATTGGATATTTCATACTCAAAATAATAGCAGTAAATTAATTGCCAATGTCTCAAGCGAATGCTCAAGAGTAACAACGGGAATAATTGTTCCACTGTTGATTATGAATGCAAGAATAGTGACAGCTGCATCAATTATCATGTTCTTATTATGGATTAATTTTTTAGTTGCCTTGATGGGGTCTTTAATTTTTGGAGCTGTTTATTCTGCAATTTTTTATTTTGTTAAATCTAAGCTTGTAGCAAATGGAGAGAGGCTAACCGAGCATCAAAATATTAGAATACGAACCATGAGTGAGGGCTTTGGTGGAATCAAGGACATACTCTTGATGAGCAGATCAGAGCAGTTCAAGAATCGTTTTAGAGAATCCAGTCTAATTTATGGCCATGCAATCGGCACTCAACAGACGCTAAGTGAAATTCCAAAATACTGGGTTGAACTCCTAGCTTTTGGAACAATGGTGTTGTTGGTCTTATTCTTATTGCTAACTGCGGGTGGTAATTTTAGTGTTATTGTTCCAACCCTTTCAATTTTTGCTATGGCGTCTTACAAGCTTATTCCTCTTTTTCAGCAAATATATTTTTATATGTCAGGCATCAAGTTCTCTCAATCAGCTCTTCAAAGCATCAGCAAAGATTTGAAACTTCGGCATCAAAATCTTGAACAAGTTAGCCTTACTGATTCCTTTATACCTATGTCATATGAGCTCGCTTTGGACAAAATTAATTTTCAGTATCCAGGCAAAGAGCAGCTTGTAACTAGTAATATCTCATTAAAGATTCCTGAAAATCATATGGTCGGTTTCGTAGGGCCTTCCGGCTCTGGGAAATCTACTTTAATAGATATTATTTTGGGATTGCTGAGCCCAAATTCTGGAGACTTAATGATTGGCGGCATAAAAGTTAATAAAGAAAATGCTTTTATTCTTCAAAGGCTAGTTGGGTATGTGCCCCAGAATTTATATTTAGGCGACTGCAGCATTAGAAGCAATATAGCTTTTGGGTTAGAGGATGCTGATATCAATGAAGGTAAAATTATATCTGCCTGCAAGCAAGCTCAATTACTTGACTTTGTTCTAACGTTGCCTGAAGGCTTGGACACAATTGTTGGAGAAAAGGGAGTTCAGCTATCTGGCGGGCAAAAGCAACGAATTGCTATTGCAAGAGCGCTGTATCGAGATCCAAAAATTCTAGTGCTAGATGAAGCAACGAGCTCTCTTGATGGCTTGACTGAGAGGAAGATCATGGAATCCATTTACGCACTTGCTTCCGATATTACAGTGCTAATAATTGCTCATAGATTGAATACGGTAAAAAAATGCGACATGATCTACTATATGGATGAAGGAAAGATTATTGATCAGGGTGACTATGATGGGCTGCTACATTCAAATCCACATTTTAAAGACCTTTCAAAAATTTCTTAGTGAATTAGTATGAAAAAAGCTTTAATTACCGGTATTACAGGGCAGGATGGCTCTTATCTAGCAGAATTTCTGATCGAAAAGGGTTATGAGGTGCATGGCATTAAACGAAGAAGTTCAATGTTTAATACTCAGAGAATTGATCAAATTTATCAAAACCCTCAAGTAGATTCTCGAAACTTTGTTATGCATTATGGAGATTTATCAGATGCATTGAACATCACAAGAGTTATTCAAGAAGTTCAGCCGGATGAAATATACAATCTTGGAGCCCAGTCTCATGTTGGTATTAGTTTTCAAACTGCAGAATATACATCAGATATTGATGCGATAGGCACTCTCAGGATTCTAGAGGCAATTAAGTTTCTTGGGCTAACTGAGAAAACTAAATTCTATCAAGCTTCTACTTCCGAGTTATATGGGCAGGCTCAAGAGTCTCCTCAAAATGAAAATACTCCTTTTTATCCTAGGTCACCATATGCTGTAGCAAAGCTTTATGCATACTGGATAACCATTAACTATCGAGAGGCGTATGGGTTATTTGCATGTAACGGCATATTATTCAATCATGAGTCACCAAGAAGAGGTGAGAATTTTGTCACTCGAAAAATTACAAGAGGCTTAGCAAATATTGCATGTGGAACAGAGGATTGCCTGTATATTGGCAATCTAAACGCACTTCGAGATTGGGGACATGCAAAGGACTATGTCAGAATGCAGTGGATGATGCTTCAACAGGAAGAGCCAGAAGATTTTGTTATTGCTACAGGAAAGCAGTTCTCAGTTAGGGACTTTGTAGCATGGTCTGCAGAAGAGTTAGGAGTTGGCATTCGATTTGATGGTAAAGGGCAAGAAGAAATAGGAATTGTAACCAGCCTCGAGGGTGATAAAGCTCCCGGTATTTCTGTTGGAGATATTATTTTAAGAATTGATACTCGCTACTTTAGACCTACCGAGACAGATAGCTTACTTGGAGACCCATCAAAAGCTAAAAATAAACTTGGATGGGAGCCTCAGATTTCTGCAAGAGAGATGTGCAAAGAAATGGTGGAATCAGACCTTCACGAAGCACAAAAAACTGCTCTATTAAAAAAGAATGGATATATCTATTAACTTCCAAGAGGTTTGCTAGCTTGAAAGACTTAAAGCCTTTAAGAATATTTATAGCTGGTCATGAGGGCATGGTTGGCAAGTCAATTCTTCAAACCCTTCAATCTCATGCACAGCATGAAATTATTGTTGCAAAAAAAACTGATTTAAATCTGACTAATCAATCAGAGGTAATGAGTTTTCTTGAGCAACACCAGATTGATGAGATTTACATTGCTGCTGCAAAAGTTGGAGGTATTCATGCTAATAATACTTATCCAGCAGATTTTATATATCAAAACACTATGATTCAGAGCAATATTATTCATGCAGCACATACTCAAAATATAGATAAGCTGCTATTTCTTGGCTCCTCATGTATTTATCCAGTTCATGCAGATCAACCGATGCGAGAAAGCTCGCTGCTTACTGGCCCCTTGGAAACTACAAATCAAGCATATGCCATAGCAAAAATTGCAGGAATTGAAATGTGCCATAGTTATAATGTGCAGTATGGCAGGGATTATAGGTGCGTCATGCCAACAAACCTATATGGCCCAAATGATAATTTTCATCCTACAAATAGCCATGTTATCCCAGGACTTATCACAAAATTTTATACAGCCATAGAGGCTAATAATAGCGAGGTAGTGATCTGGGGGACTGGCAGTCCACAAAGAGAATTTCTTCACGTAGATGATTTAGCACGTGCCTGTATTTATACCATGCAAATACCCAAGGAAAGCTTTGTACGCAGCCTAGAAAATGACATGCCACATATTAATATTGGCTCAGGTGACGAGGTTTCAATTAAGGAATTGGTAGAGATGCTTGCTGAAATTTCAGGCTTTAGTGGAAATATTATTTATGACTCATCTAAGTTGGACGGCGCTCCAAGGAAGTTACTAAATTCCTCTAAAATAAACAAATTGGGTTGGAGGCCAGAGATCTCTCTTAGCTCGGGTCTGAAAAATACCTATGAATGGTTTTTAAGCAATCAGAATACTTTTAGATCAGGAGCATAATTGATCAGGCGCGACAAACGCATCCTTTTTGTAGGTAAGAAGTACCTATGCGATCCTTCTGGTGGGCGAGAGATGTTAAGCGCACTCAATCATCAGATCCTTAAGCGCATGTATAGTAACAATTTATTTAATTTTGAGCTTGCTTCTCATCACTCTGATCAACCAGAGTATTATGGAATGCGCAAGGTTTTTTATAGTGAGATCGATGGCATCTCAAGCTCAGTACTCACAGAATTAATAAAGCTAATAGATCAAAATAATATCAATCAACTATTTATTGATGGCTCAAATTTAGGATTGATAGCTCAAACAATTAAGACACGCTTTCCAAGCATTACAATCTATACTTTTTTTCATAATGTTGAAGCAAAATTTTTCTTTGATGCATTTTTACGCAATAAATCATTTCGCTCTTTGGCAGTTCTGGCTGCCAATTATTTTGCAGAAAGAAAGGCGGCTTTGCATTCAGATCATATAATTTGCTTAACTGAAGTTGATTCTATGATTTTAAAAAAAATTTATGGTAAATCAGCTAATTCTATTTCAGCCATGGCTCTCAATGATGAGCTGCCTCAAGATGCATTATTATATGCTCCAGATATATCTAGGGAGAAGTATGTTTTATTTGTAGGCGGGCTTTTTTATGCAAATGAGTATGGAGTTAGGTGGTTTGTCCGGAATGTTGCATCTAAAATAAAATTAAAAACATATATTGTCGGTAGAGGTTTCGAGGCTCTTAGGGAGGAGTTGGAGGCTAATGAAAATGTTAGGGTGCTTGGTGGAGTTGACGATCTATTTGATTGCTATTTTTATGCAGATTATGTTGTTGCTCCAATATTTAATGGCTCGGGCATGAAAACAAAAGTTGCTGAAGCCTTCATGTTTGGGAAGAGGATTCTTGCTACTGATGCTGCTTTAGTGGGTTATAATGGGCTTCCAGATAATGCATATCATGCCTGCAACACTAAAGAAGAATTTATAGATGCGCTCAATCACCCAAACAACCCATCAGATCAGAACTTTGACCAGAATCTCAGGGACATATATCAAAAAAAATTCTCTTCAACGGCTGCACAACTTAGACTTGAAAAGATTTTACAAACATAGAAATGTTTAGATACTTAAAAATTGGCATAAGAAAATTAATTCCATTAAGCATGCAAGTGCCTTTAAAGTATTGGTATTCTTATTTTCGAGGGTATTCTGAGCCTGAGATGACGCTATTAAAACGTCTTGTCAACAATGAAACTATGGCAATTGATATTGGAGGAAATAGAGGAATTTACTCTTACCATATTTCTAAATTCTGCTGCAATATTGAAATTTTTGAACCAAATCCAGTATGTTTTGATATTTTAAGCGCATGGTCAAACAAAAAGGCGACCATTAATGTTCATCAAGTCGCTCTCTCTAATGAATCTGGATCTGCTGAATTATTGATTCCCATAGATAGTAATGGCGTGGAGCACGACTCTTCTGGCTCAATAGAAAATAATAACTTTAGCAAGACTCGATCTGAAACAGTCCCGCTCAAGAGCCTGGATTCATTTGCTTTTCAATTTGTAGACTTTATTAAAATTGATGTCGAGGGACATGAATTTTCTCTTTTGAAAGGATCACTGCAAACGATTGAGGCTTCTAAGCCTGCAATGCTCATTGAGATTGAACAAAGGCACAATAAAGCAGCCATTGATGAAATATTTTCATATATTGAAAATCTAGGTTATCACTCTTATTATTTAGATGAAGGCTTGCTGCACGACGCTTCTCATTTTGATCTTAGCCTTCTGCAATTAGAAGAAAACTTAACAACAAGCAACAAATATATAAATAATTTCCTTTTTCTTAACAAAGATCGACTTAATGCTGGTGAGTATAAAGATCTTCCAATCGTAGATTTATAATGAAAATAGCAATAGTAACTCCTGTCTTTTCAATTGCCGGGGTTCCATTGGCGCAACATCGATTTGCTAGAGCATTGGTTAAGAAAGGTTATGAGGTAGAGCTTATAATTGGATTTCTCCCGTCCAAGCTTCTTCCCCCAGAGGTTCCAGGGCTCAAGATTAATATTTTAGACAAAAGCAGTGTCACAAAAATGTTTGTTCCTCTGCTAAGGCTATTTAAAAAAAAAAATTATGACATAATTTTCTCGGCTGAAGATCATTTGAATGCAATTGTTCTTCTTGCAGCAAAGATTGTAGGCGCTAAGGCGAAGATTAGCTGCTCTTCGAGGGTCACCCCATTAGATACTTATTCTAATAAAATTTTTTCTAAAAAATGGTTTTTAAAGCAACTTACAATAATGACAATGAATAGAGCCACTGTCCTTTCTTGCGTCTCCAAGGATATGGTTTTGCAGTATCAAGAAATTTTTAAAAAAGCCCCACATGTTAGTATTTATAATATTGTTGATGATGAGTTTTCACGCGAACGTATGCTAGAGCCAGTAGAGCATGCTTGGTTTCATAAGGATGATTATAAGCTCCTTATTGCCTCGGGTAGATTAGCAACTTGGAAAGGTTTTGAGGACTTAATCAGAGCCATGCCTAAAATTTTAAAGCAAAGGAAGGCTAAGCTTTTAATTCTAGGGGACGGCCCTCTTAAAAATCATTTGTTAGATATTATCCAAGAATTAGATCTCAGATCATCTATTGAGTTACTTGGCTACGTTGACAACCCATTAAAATATTATAAAAATGCAGATATCTTTGTACTCTCCTCACATGTTGAAGGTCTTCCAAATGTACTGGTAGAAGCGATGATGTGTGGATGCACTCCAGTGGCAACAAATTGCCCAACCGGCCCACGCGAAGTACTTGATGACGGCAGATGTGGTTATCTGGTCCCAATGCATGATGTGGAAGCGCTAGCTCAAGGTGTAGTAAGCGCAATTGATTCTCCGATTGATCCAGCCATACTTGAGAGTGCTGTTCAGCCATTTCAAGAAGATCAAATCTTACGAGACCATTTTCATTCACTTGGAATAGAGCAAACGCCATGAAAATCGGTCTAAATGCAACTTGTTTTAATAATCGACCCTCAGGTGCAAAGCAAAGATTTATTGGTTTATACACCAGATTATTTAAGCTCATGCCAGATGCAGAGTTTGTTATTTTCCAGCCCAGTGATTGCAATCTTGAGGATTGGTTTTCAGAGCCGAACATCAGATTTAGCAATACTCCAATTCCTAGTGAGGGACGGATATTAAAATTTATAAAGGGCTTTAATTTTTGGGGCCCCGTTCTGAAAAAAGAAAAGTTCGATTTATTTGAATGCTTCAATATTCCAACAGTCAAAAACAAATATGGTCGAACCTATCAAACAATTCATGATATTAGATCATTGCATTTTGAATCCTCTAAACTAAAAAAATTCTTTTCAATTTATGCTCATAACGACACATTTAAAAAGGCAGACAAAATTATTACTGTCTCCCAAACTATGCAAAGTGAAATTTTGAAACACTATCCAGATGCTAATGTTGAGTTTCTTTATAATGGCATAGATCTAGATGTATTCAGTTTAAATGGAGCTCGAGATTCCTTCGTTTTAAATGCTGGGCTTGCGCTCCCAGAAAATTTTTTGCTGGCTGTCGGTCACTTTGAAGATAGAAAAAATTACGACCTACTTATTGATGCAATCAAGCACTTAAAAGATACTAATTCCAGGCAATCATTAATAATAGTGGGGAATGATAATGGTCAAAAACAGCGCATTGAAAATAAATTATTATCTCTGAACCTAGAAAAAAATATTTTTTTGTTTAGCAATCTTACTGACGAGGAAGTACAAATTATGTATCGTCTTTGCTCAGCTTTTATTTTTCCCTCAACTTATGAGGGCTTTGGAATTCCGGTGCTTGAAGCCATGGCTTACGAAAAGCCATTTATTTTAAGCAATATTGAAGTGTTCAAAGAGATTACTGAAAATCAGGGAGTTTACTTTGAACCACTTAATGTTAGATCAATTGCTGCGGCGATCTTAAAGGTTTGCGAAAATCCGTCAATTTCCAAGAAACTACAAATATATGGAAAAAATAGAGTTAAAGACTTTAATTTTAATTTTTTAGCACATGCTTTAAAGAGGCTTTATATGAGCTAAGTATTAAATCTTGGTTATTTTTTCTTTTAATCATTTATAATCTGATTTAATTCTTGGAGTATATCTATTATTTTTTAATGTCACAGGATATGAAAGCTCAAACAAATCAACTAACTATAATGCTTGCTCAGTATGGTAGGCATCAGTTTAGCGATAGATTCTTTTCTTTTTTACAAAAGACTGATTGTCCCTATCCAATTATCTATGCAGATGGAAACGCTGATGGTTTCTCAGTAGACCTCTGTAAAAAGTATAAAGATTGCTTGGATATAGAGTTAGTTGAGTACAAGCAAAGTCAAAAATTTCAGGATTATTTTACTATGATGGTCAAGGGTCTTGAGGCAGTGAAGACGCCATATGTCATGCTTTGTGATAACGATGATTTTATTATTCAATCCTCTATTGAGAAACTACTTATATTTCTTAATAATAACCCAGCATATGTGAGTGCGGGATCGCCGATTATAGAAATGCAGATCGATAATTTTTCCACAAACTTTACAGGAAAAAAGTCCACTTTAGTTGGTAGGTATGCTCATTTTAGGGATGAAGAGCCTCTGCCTTCATGGGAAGATCAAATCAATGACACATTCCTTGAATTCCAGCCAAATTTCTATCATATTTATAGACGAGAAGTTTTATTGAAGATCTGGAAAGAAATTTTGGAGTGCGACTTTTCTGATCTGACTATCATGGAGTTTTACTATCAATTGAGAGCTCCAACTTTTGGCAAGCAGTATTCAGACCCTTCAATTACTCATTATATTCGTCAGAGTGGAACTGGCTCATGGGAAAGTAAGGATTATGATTTTTCAAGACATCTTGTTTATAACGATTTGCCGAAAGACATTCGCCTAGTGGCAGATAGGATTGGTAAAATTCTTAGCGAAAATTTCAATGAGGATTACCATGTGATGTATGCTAAAACTCTAGATAGCTATGCCAAGCATCTTAATAACTATCTGCCTCATAATGTGATGAGATGGAGATGGCCTCGTTTATTTAGTATTAAAATTTCAATACTCAAGGTAACTAATAAATTAACTATTTTACATAATTTAATATTTTCTATAAAAGAATTTAGATTTCAGCGTAAATTAAAAAAAATAATGGGCAATTCTTACCTTCAGTTTATGCAAGAAATCGCGCAAATTAAAAATATTCTGGAAGATTAAATGAATTACTTCTTAAAGCCGCCCATCTTATCTTTTCTTGCTAACCGCAATTGCTGTTCATGCCCCTTGCTAAGATCTTCGATAGCCTTTGAGGGTAAAGCATGTGTGGAATAACAGGATTTACTGGAGCAAGAGATGGTATGCAGGATATTATTGCTTCAATGCATGGCGCAATTGCTCACAGGGGACCTGATTCAACTGGCTCATGGGTAGATGAGATAAACGGCATTGCATTAGGTCATCAAAGATTAGCTATTCAAGATCTGTCAGACGCAGGCCATCAGCCAATGAGATCTCCATCTAATCGTTTTGTGATAATTTTTAATGGTGAAATATACAATCACTTTGATCTTAGAGATAGCCTGGAGAGATGTTCCAGTTCACCCATCTCCTGGAATGGCCATTCTGACACAGAGACACTTGCAACTTCCATTGACTTGATCGGCATCCAAGAGACACTCTTTTTGCTAAAAGGTATGTTTGCATTAGCCGTCTGGGACGCGCAGTCTAATATTCTGACTTTGGCTCGAGATAGAATAGGAGAAAAACCATTATTTTACGGATTTTTAAATAGTCACCTAGTATTTGGCTCAGAGTTAAAGGCTATAAAAAAATTTCCAGATTTTAACAGTGAAATTTCTAAAGAAGCCTTGGTCAGTTTTTTTAAATATAACTATATACCAGCACCGGCAAGTATCTATGAGGATATATACAAGCTCCTTCCTGGGCATTTTATTCAATTCAATATAAAGGATGGAGTGAATCAATTGCAAAAGTCAGAGCCTTATTGGTCATATTCTAAAGTATTGCAATTGGCTCAATCAACACAGTTTACTAAAGTCAAAGAAGCACATGAGTCACTTGAAAAAAGTTTAGAGAGTGCAGTGAACTCTCAGGTTATTTCAGATGTTCCTTTGGGAGCATTTTTAAGCGGAGGTGTAGATTCTTCTTTGGTCGTAGCCTTGATGCAAAAAAACTCTATGAATCCGACAAAAACCTTCACGATTGGTTTCAAAGATAGCGATCATAATGAAGCTCCATATGCCAAAGCAGTTGCCAATCACCTTAAAACAGATCATCAGGAGCTGATTTTAGATGAGAGTGATGCCATGAATGCAATTCTAAGAATGCCAGAAATCTATGATGAGCCATTTGCAGATTCATCTCAAATTCCCACATATCTTGTATCAAAAATGACCAGAGAGCATGTTACCGTAGCTTTAAGCGGAGATGGTGGCGATGAATTGTTTGGAGGATACAATCGATACACTCATACACCTGGTATATGGGCTAAGTTAAAACTAATCCCTTTTCCGCTCAGAAAGATTTTAGGAAAATCCTTGTTATCTTTAAGTACTGAATACTATGATTCGCTTGAGAAGATTTTTACTAAAAGTTCAATACCTCAATTTGGAGGGAAAATACATAAAATGGGTGATCGAATGCAGCGTGTCAACTCCTTGCAAGAACTATGTGTAGATTTATCAACCATATGGAGTCACCCAAATAGTCTAGTAAAAGGTATGGAAGAGAATCAACATAAAAATTTTAGCGCTTCCTCGCATGGTTTAGATTTCGTAAGCTCAGAGGTTTCTCAAATGATGGCTTTAGATGCCTTGACATATTTGCCTGACGATATTCTTTGTAAGGTTGACCGCGCAGCAATGGCAGTCAGCTTAGAAACCAGGGTCCCAATGTTAGATTTAGATGTTATTGAATCTGCCGCAAGGATTCCATTGGAAATGAAGATACATGGTCAGACGGGCAAAATCCCCCTTAGAGCCATTCTCTCTAAATATGTTCCAGATCACCTTATTAACCGACCTAAAGCAGGTTTTTCCATTCCAATTGGAGATTGGCTAAGAGATGGCCCCCTTCGTAATTGGGCTGAGTCTCTACTAGATGAATCGACCATTCAGAAACGAGGATTGCTTAATTTTGAACCGATACAAGAGATGTGGCTGGAACATCTTAGCGGCAAGCAAGACTGGACACCAAAGCTATGGGGTATTTTAATGTTTCAGGCTTGGTTGCAGGGAATTGAATCTAATAATGGAGAAAGTTAAAGCTCATCCATGATCCCTTATCTTTTAATTTTTACATCTATTTCCATTTTGGCTTTTTGGGCAAATGCACGAGAGCCTATTCCAGGAAATAGATTTATTGCTTTATCTTGGAATCCCTTGTGGATATTAATTCTAGTTTTCTTCACTATTTTTATTGGATTAAGGCATGAGATCGGTGGGGACTGGGTAGCATATTCAGCTTATTACGACGATATGTATGGGATGACATTCTCTGAAGGAATGGGTTTAACTAGTGATCCAGGCTTTCTTCTATTAAATTGGTTAAGCTCAAAGGGTAATCTTGGAATGGCTGCCGTCAATTTATTTTGTGGGTTTATTTTCTCATTGGGACTTGTCCTCCTCTGCAGGAGTCTTTCTCGCCCACTTATTGCTCTTCTGGCATCATTCCCTTACATGATCGTTGTTGTTGCAATGGGTTATACAAGGCAAGGAGTGGCCTTAGGATTTGCCATGATAGCAATTGTATATTTATGTCGTGAAAAAAATATCTTGTTTTTTTTATTCATTATTTTGGCAGCATCCTTTCACAAAACAGCAATTGTGTTGCTGCCTATTGCAGCTCTGGCTGCTGCCAGAAATAAATATTTGATGATATTTTGGGTTGCAGTAATCGGCCTAACAGCCTATTACACTGTTCTTGCTGCTTCTTTCGACCGCTTAATTTTATATTATGTTACGAATAGCTATCAATCAGATGGAGCCCTCGTTAGACTGGTAATGATTCTGATACCATCATCATTATTATTATTATGGCCTCATAGGTTTCATTTTGCCGACTCAGAATTGAGGCTTTGGAAAATATTTTCTTTCATTTCCATTGCTTTATTTTGTTTGTATTTCCTCAGTGATGCAAGCACTGCTATTGATCGAATGGCATTGTATATGCTACCAATTCAAGCAGTAATTTTTTCAGCCTTACCAGAATTTTTTGGAACCAAGGGAGAGGTGCGTCAGTGGATTATACTCGGCACAATAGTATACTTTCTTACGGTGCTGATGGTTTGGATGAACTTCAGTCCTTATGCCTGGCACTGGATCCCTTATAGCAATATACTCTTAGAATCTATTTGAAATAAATTAGAGCTTTTAGCCATCCACATTTCTGCTCGTATATTTCGCCATCTATACAATCTTGAAATTGTTAACGTACTTTAGGAAATAATAATCCAATTGATTTCAGATTTCTTTTTATCCAATTATTAAGGTCCTGTTCAAATTTTTATTTTAATATTCAAAGAACTTACCTATAAATCTTTAGAAATCACTTCAAATACTTTTTGTTTAAAAAATTGCACTCCCTCATCTGTTAAATGAATATAATCCCAAAATAATGGTTTGCTTTGATGTGCAATAGGGCAAATTCTTGATTTCATATCGCAATTTATTATTGTTCTATTTATAAAAGATACATTATTTTTTTCAGCAATCTGTTGCAGTGTTTTATTCATTTTTTTATTTTTGATGGAGCCTTCATGATAATTAAAAGCATTTTCTTCCAATTTTCTAAGCTCCAACTGAGAAGGCATTCTCTTATTTTTAAATAAAAAATATGTAAAGGATGAAAATGTAGTGTATCGCTCCTCTATTATTGGTAGTTCTGGAGATGAGAGAAGGATAATTTTTACATTCTTAGTTTGAAGCTCTTGAAGTCTGGGGATGACCAATGCAATCTCGCTGAAGTCAAACTCAGTTTGGTGATTCCACAAAGTTCCAAAAACTATAACATCAGCATTGCCCATTAGAGGTAAATAGTTTTGATGGTACCTAGTGGGCGAGTTAAAATTTGGACACTCCCGATAAATAACCTCATCCAAATGACTTCTTATGCAGCCAATTTGCTCTTTAATAACTCTGAGGTTGTAGGATTTATTTTCATCGCCTTCTACAAAGGCCCTATATACATCAGCATTCACAGAATTACCTATAAATAAAATATTTTTTTTATTGTTACTTGGAAAGTCTGAGGTAGAAATCAACGGCCAAACAGAATCATTCCATTCATCAATATATTCATTATTATCATATCCAACCCCATCAACCTCCCACCTATCTTTAAAACCATCAGAAGAGATAATTGCACAAATCATTATGAGGTTTGCTACAAGCAAAGCTGCGATAGTAAGATAGAATTTTTTTCTACTGACTCTTACTTTGCTTCTCAGGATATTCTCAAAATAGTAATATGCTGTCATCGCCAGAATAAAAGCTAGCACTAGAGAAGATATTTTTAATAGAAAGTTTGCGCTAGCCGTCTCTAACAGGACAAAGATTGGGTAATGCCACAGATAAAGAGAATAGGATATTAATCCAATAAATACAGCCAGCTTATTTGCAAGAACTTTTTGCACAATGCTATCAGAGGCTCCATATCTAATAATAATTGCAGTTCCAATAATTGGAATGATAGTAATTGCTGATGGGTGGCTTGATGCAGAATTCATCATAAGCATTGGAATGATGATTAATAACAGCCCAAAGGTTCCAATGAGGCTTGAGGGATTTTTCTTTATTGGATGCAGCCTTTCAGTCAGAACTAACATAGAGCCAATTAACAGCTCCCACGCCCTAGAAAAAATTAAATAGAAATTAAATACTGGCTTCCAATCGCTTAGGATAATAGCAAGGACATAACTAACAATAATGACAAAAATAAAATATCTTGCGTATATGAATAGGCTTCTTTTATGCAGAAAAAATAATACGATAAGTACAATTGGAAAGAGTAAATAAAATTGCTCTTCAACAGCCAGGGACCAAGTATGCAGCAAGGCATGCTCAGTTGATTCAGCTTGACCATACTCAACCCTTCCCCAAGTGTAAAAATAAAAATTTGATACAAAGAAAATTGCACTTAAAGCCTGCAATGCAATCCCTGTTAAATCGCCAGGTGATAAAATAAAAGTTGATGCTATGAGGGTAAATAAAAGAACAAGCAACAAGTTTGGAATAATTCTTCTAATTCGCCTTTCATAGAATTGCGTAATTGAGATTTTTTCTTGATCAAACAGCTCGTCAATTAAAATTTTTGTAATTAGATATCCTGAGATAACAAAAAAAATATCGACACCTAGGTATCCGCCACTAAATATTCTGACCCCGCTTATAGTTAAATATGCGTGATATAGGAGCACGGGGATTATGGCTAAAGAACGCAGGCCATCAATTTCTGCTCTATATATCATTGCACTTTGGAAGAAAGAATTTACATCATCTTACATAAAGTATTACGCTATTAAAAGAATGCTTAAATGCTCAACTATACAAACTAACTTAAATAGCATTTAATCCAATTGGTTTTTATTTGAGGCCAACATCTTTTATTATCATAGATATACTTTGATCTGGATCGAGTCCACGCTCATAACCGCAACCCTAACAGGCAAAGCTGAGCGTATCATCGACTCTGACTATAAAGCTTTAGCATAAAAAAGCTTTATAATTGACTAATGCCTAATACTAAAAAAATTATTTCGCTTTCCGCAAATTCATCTTGGTATTTATATAATTTTAGAGCATCAACTATTAAATCTTTAATAGAAAATAACTTTACAGTTGTGTGCTTAGTGCCCAATGACAG
>Ga0114997_10001381_pt1 | contig 20216 bp, 18 predicted proteins | sample ArcticOcean_MG_C_2_FD_87045 | JGI IMG/M metagenome (GOLD analysis project Ga0114997, IMG submission 87045) | Marine microbial communities from western Arctic Ocean - ArcticOcean_MG_CB4_136 | ecosystem: Environmental > Aquatic > Marine > Oceanic | place: Arctic Ocean: Canada Basin | collected...
ATCTTTGTAAAAATTGAGCTGCTGTTGTTGATCCTGCACCACCTACATAATTTATATTTTGCATATCCGCATTTTTAGAGTTCATAAGCTTATCATAATTTTTATGGAGGGGCATTCTCCATAGTTTTTCTTCAACTTTTTCACCAGCATTTAAAATTTGTTTAGATAACTTATCATCGTTTGAAAAAAGTCCTGCATATTCAGATCCTAATGAAACTATAATAGCGCCCGTTAAGGTCGCCAAATCAACAATGAATTTTGGTTTAAATTTTTTTTCAGCAAAAGTTAATGCGTCAGCTAAAACTAATCGACCTTCTGCATCCGTGTTTAATACCTCTATAGTTTTACCGCTATAAGATTTAACAATGTCTCCAGGTCTTTGAGCGTTTCCACTTACCATATTTTCTACAAGCCCTACAACACCGACAGCATTAATTTTTGCTTTTCTTAAAGCCAAGTTCTTCATTAAACCAACTACAGTAGCAGAACCTGCCATATCATATGTCATATCCTCCATAAATTTTGCTGGTTTTAATGAGTAGCCACCAGTATCAAAAGTAACTCCTTTTCCAACAAATGCTAAAGGCTTTGAATTATTTTTTGCTCCGTTCCATTCCATTGTTACTAGATATGATCCTCTGATACTTCCCATACCTACACCGAGCAAAGCATACATACCCAATTTTTTTAATTTTTTTTCATCGTATATATTTACTTTTAAGCCATCTTTCCTAAGAGAGTTTAATCTTTTTGCGTATTCATCTGGATGTAAAATATTTCCTGGCTCAGAAACTAAATCTCTTGCATAAAAAGATCCTGCTTCCAAAGCTTTAAATCTTAATTGATTTTGGGTTGAAGGTTTATTTTTATTTCCTAAAACATTTACAGAAATAAACCTTGTTACTTTTTTTGTTTTATATTTATTAAATTCATAAGATTTTAATTTTAATCCATGTAAAAAATAGCCTAAAAAATTTTCATGTTTACCAATAATACTGTCAGAGTCCATAAAATACTCACTATTTTTTCCATAATTTATACGTCCATAAAATTCAGCACCTAAGTTTTCTATATCAAAACTCTTCAAATCTTTTTTAATAGAAATTAAAAATATTTTTTTTTTTGAATTGACCTCAAAAATAAACATATTTTTTTTCAAATCACTAGTTTTCAACAGGTCATTTATGTAAAAGAATTCAGTCTTAGAGATATAATTTTTTAAATTACTAATATTGAATTTTTCGTCAGCAAATAAGACGAGATTAGCCGAAGATTTGCTAATTAATTTGTTTGAATAGTTAATTTTAATAGACATAAATTTTTAAAAGCACCTTAATAGAGATGAATGGTATATATGTGCAAATATACAAGATTTCAATAGAAAATTTGTTATATTGTACTATCTTAGGTTGAGTTTTATTAAAAGTTGCACTATTTATATACAACTATTTTTCATGCTAAAAAACAGAATTTATAAATACTTCACAATCGAAATTTTTAAATCATTTTTGACTATTTTATTCGCATTTACGGTCATTGCCTGGACTGTAAGGGCTGTCAATTTTTTAGATTTAGTTGTTGATAATGGTCATTCAGTAAAAACTTATTTTCTATTTTCATTTTTAAATGTGACAAATATACTCACAAAATTTATTCCTCTATCTTTTTTATTAGCATTAATGCTGTCAATCATAAAGCTCGAAAGACAAAATGAATTTATAATATTGTGGACTTCAGGAGTAAATAAAATAAAAATTGTTAATCTTTTTTTTTTAATTTCCTTAATAATTTTTTCAATTCAGATTGTATTCTCTGCTTTTATAACTCCCACTGCTTTAAATAAATCTCGAAGTTTAATAAGGCTTTCTAACTTTGATTCAATATCTTCTGTAATTAAGATTAATGATTTTAGTGATTCTTTTAAAAACCTTACTTTTTATGTTGAGGAAAAAGATTCAAATAATAATATGAAAAATATTTTTATAAAAGATGAGTCAAATACATTTAACAATTTAATTTCAGGAGAAAAAAATTCTAATAATACAACAATCATCGCAAAAAGTGGATTTATTAGCAAAAAAAAATTAATTTTATTTAACGGCGTCATTCAAACACAGAATGATAAAGGTGAACTAAATAATATAAATTTTACAAAAACAGACCTTTCATTAAATGCGGTAACTACTCGATCAATAACTGCTCCAAAATTACAAGAAACAAAAACAACAGATTTAATTAATTGTATAAAACTAAAAAATTTAGAAGAAAGAAAAAAAATAATTAATTGTCCAGATCAAGGCATGAACAAAAATATAGTTGAAACACTTTCAAGAAGATTTGGCATGCCTATTTATGTGCCTTTGATTTCTTTGATTTGTTGTTTTTTACTTACATCTAGTGGAGGACAAAAATCTAACAGTTCAAAGAAATATTTAATCTTTTTCATGGGTTTTATAATTTTAATACTTGCTGAAATAATGGTTAGATACTCTGGGTTTTCTAAAATTCATACAGCTTTATATTTTATCATTCCCTTAATATTTATACCTTTTATTTATATAATATTATTAAGAAATTTTATTTATGAGAAGGTGAAAAAATGAATAAAGTAATAAACAAATATATAATATTTGGTTTTTTGAAAATTGTTTTTAATGTTGTACTTGTTTTTCTTTGTTTGGGAGTAATTTTAAATTTATTTGAGGAAATAGAATTCTTTAAAGACTTAAACGAAGATATTTTTTTACCTTTTATTTTAACTCTCATGTATGTGCCTAACTTACTAATTCAACTTTTACCTTTTATAATTTTTATTTCTTCAATGTGGTACTTGATATCTATAAAATCAAATACTGATCTAATTTCTCTTAAAATATTTGGATATTCAAATCTCAGAGTGATAACTCTTTTATCGATTACTTCTTTATTTTTTGGTCTTATAGTTTTATTTACTGTCAATCCCCTTACATCGTCAATGGTCAAATACTACGAAAAAACAAAAGCTAAATATGCAAAAGACATAGATCACCTTGTCACGATAAATAAGAATGGAGTTTGGATTAAGGAAGGTGAAAAAAATAATTTTAGGATTATCTCTGCTACAAAATTAGTTGACGAGAATCTTTATAATATTACAATTTATGAAATTGATGCACAATATAAAATTAAAACTAGGATAGAAGCGGAAAAAGCTGATATTTCAAATAATATCTGGGTGTTGGATCGAGTAACAATTTTCAATTTTAAAGACAGAAAAGTAAATAAAATATTTAAAGACAATTTTACCTATTATTCTATATATAATACTAAAAAATTAAATTCTTTATATAGAAATCTTGATACAATTTCTTTTATTAATTTGATTACTCAAAAAAAAAATTTAATTGCTAGAGGTTATTCACCAAAGTCTTTACAGGAAAAAATGCATATATTAATTTCATTACCAATTTTTTTATTTCTTATGGTTTTATTAGCTTCAATTTTTACCGTTGGAACAAATAGTAGATTCCAAAATATATATTACGTATTTATATCTATTATTATTTGTGTTTTAATTTATTACTTCAAAGATTTATCAGTTGCATTAGGACAAACAAATCGAATGTCTTTAATTTTATCTATTTGGATGCCTCTCATTGCTATCAGTTTATTTTGCTCAATAGGAATAATACAAATTAATGAAAAATAAAATTATATTACATTTTTTAACTTTTTTTTTAATGGTAAATTTAACTACTTTTTTGGATTCTAAAGAGTTAGATATTTTATCGAAGAAAGTAAGTGTCGATAATAATAAAATTGTAATTTTTGAAAACGACGTTGTTGCAACAGATGAAAAAAATAATATTATTTATACAGACAAAGCTAAATATGATAAATATCAAAAAACATTAGATACAATAGGATATACAAAAATTATTACTTCTGAAGGATATAAAATAATAGGAAAAAATATTTTGTTCGATGATGATAAAAAAATTATTTCATCTTCAATGGATGCTGAGATTATTGATAAAGATGGAAATAAAGTATTCGTAACAATGTTTAATTACATGATTGATAGAAATATATTTATTTCAAAAGGTAAAATAAAACTACTAGATATAAAAAATAATGAATATTATTTATCCGAGATTTACATGGATGAAAAAAAAAATAAAATTATTGCTTCTGATGTAAGAGCTTTTTTAAATGACAAAAACTCAAAATATAACGAAAAAAATGAACCAAGATTTTTCGCTAACAGTATGCTTGTTACAAAAGGAAAAAAAGAATTTAATAAAGGAATTTTTACTTACTGTAAAAATAGAGAGGGAGATAAATGTCCTCCTTGGGTTCTAAAGTCTAAAAAAATAAATCATGATCCTTCAAACAAAACAATTTATTATAAAAATGCTATTTTAAAAGTTTATGACTTTCCAATTTTTTATTTTCCTTTTTTCTCTCACCCTGATCCAAGCGTCAAAAGAAGATCTGGTTTTTTAGTGCCAACTTTTAGGGGCAGCTCAAATACTGGCTCGGGTTTGGCCACACCTTATTTTTGGGATATTAGTGATGATAAAGATATTACTTTTACTCCTAGATTATATACATCTCACCACCCACTTTTATTAGGTGAATTTAGACAAAATTTTGAAAGTGCAAATTTAATTGTTGATACTGGTTATACGGCAGGTTTTAAAAAAGAAACTACAAAAAAAAAGAAGGGTTCGCGTTATCATTTTTTTACAAATTTTATCAAATCTTTTTCAGATGAAGAAAATGTTGTTAGTGAATTACAATTAGATTTACAGCATGTAAATCGTGACACACATTTTAAACTTACAGATATTAATTCAACCTTGGTTAGTAAAAATGTTAATTTCCTTGATAGTACATTGAGTTATGCTTTTGAAAAAGATGACCTGTACTTTGGTTCAAATGTAAGCATGTATAACGACCTTTCAGACCCAACTAACTCAAAATATGAATATTTGCTACCCTACTTAACATTAGAAAAGAATATAGTTTCAAATAAAATTTTTGGGACTGTTGATTGGAATTCTAATGTGCAAGTTAGAAATTATGATGTTAATAAGCAAACTGAATTTTTTGTAAATGACGCTCATTGGACTTCTAATAGTTGGATTAATAATTTAGGAATAGAAAATAAATTTCAAGGACTACTTAAAGCTGTAAATTATAATTCTAAAAAAACTAAAAAATTTAAAAATGATAAAAGTAACTCAGAGCTCTCCGGTGCAATAGGATACTTAGCAAAGTTAGGCTTATATAAAAATAACTTATCTTCGAAAACTAGCTCTTCACTTACTCCTAAGATTTTTTTAAGATATGTTCCGGGTCACATGAGGACGGTCGATAATAATGCTCCTTTAAAAACTGCTGATTTATATAGAATTAAGAGATTTAATGAAATTGATTTTATATCAAATGGTTTAAGTGCATCAGTTGGATTTGATTATAAAACAAATCAATTAAAGAAGGATGGATATTTAGGAGATGAGAATTTATCAATTTCTATTGGTCAGGTAATAAGCAAAGAGAGAAATTTTGATATTCCTAGATCTAGTTCATTGGATCAAAAACTTTCAGATCTAGTCGGTAATACTAGCTATAAAGTGAATAAAAATTTAAAACTAAAGTATGATTTTTCATTGGATCATAACTACGAAGATGTCAATTACAATGAAATTGGATCTGAATTAACATATGGACCAGCAAAATTTAATATTGGTTATTTAGAGGAAAATAAACATATTGGTAATCAAGAGTATGTTACCTCTAATTTTGAGGTATCCATGAGTGATAGTGGTAAATTTTCTGTAGCTTCTAAAAGAAATCTTTTAACTAATTCTTTTGAATATTATAATTTTAGTTACGATTATATCAATGACTGTTTAAAAGCTGGTTTAGTTTATAGAAGAGAATTCTATAAAGACAGAGATTTAGAGCCTAACAGTTCTATAATGTTTAGAATTTCGATAGTTCCTTTTGCTGACATAAAAACACCTAATTTAAAACAATGACGTTGAATAGAGTTAAACAAATTTTAATTATTTTACTACTGATTTTTCAGAATAGTTATTTATTCGGTAAAATTAATAATTCAATTATTGTTAAGGTTGGTAATGAAATAATAACTTCGATTGATGTAGAAAATGAAATTAAAACTTTGTTATTCTTAAGAAATTTGAATATTAATCAAGAGAATATCAATAGATCAAAAGATTATGCTATAAAAGCTCTAATTAGAAACTCAATTAAAAAGAGTGAAATTAAGAAATATGATGTGCAAGATTTTAGTCAAAAAGAATTAGATACGTATCTAGAAAAAATATCCAAAAACCTAAAAGTTGAAAAATCTCAATTAAAATTTTTGTTTTCTTCAAAGGGAATAGATTACAGCATTTTTATTGATAGATATAAAAATCTATTAAAATGGAATAAATTAATTTTTGACATTTATAAAAATCAAATTTCACTAAATACTGTAGAAATTGAAAATGAAATAGAATTGAGATTAACCTCTGTGTCACAGACTGATTATAATTTATCTGAAATTGAAATTATAATAACAGAAAATATTGATGAGGAGATAAAGGAAATCTATGATTCAATAAAAAAAATAGGATTTAAAGATACTGCAAAAAAATTTAGTACTTCTACCTCAGGTATAGATGGTGGTAATATTGGCTGGATTTCAGATAAAACAATAAATAAATCTTATTTAAAATATCTAAATAATGTAAAAACTGGAGAAACTACTAAACCCATAAAGCAAGAAGAAATTCTAACCATTCTAATGATTAATGACAAAAAAATTGCTAATCCAAAAAAAATGGACTTGGAAAAACTTAAAGATTTAATAATAAGACAAAAAAAAGAAGAGAAATTAATGCTATTTTCTAGATCTCATTTTACATCTTTAGAGAGCGCAATTTTAATTAATTTTGAATGAACAAATATTTAACAATAGTTGCTGGTGATCCTAACAGTATTGGTTTTGAAATTTTAGGAAAAGCTTTACGCAAGTTAAGCACTAAGTCAAAAAAAAAAATATTATTAGTAGGAAGTTACGAATTACTCAAAAACCAATTACAAAAACTTAAAATAAAAATTCCATTATACAAAATAACTTCCTTTAATGAAATTGTTGTGACTAATAAACTAATAGTTTTAGATGTTCCGATAAAATTCAAAAATGCATTTAATGTCAAAGAGAAATATATCAAAAAATATATTTTAAAGTGCATTGATATAGCCCATGAACTTTCTATGAAAGACAAAATTATAGGGTTTGTAAACTTACCTATTAATAAAAAAATTGTATTTAAAAATCAAAAAATTGGTATGACAGAATACTTAGCTAAAAAATGTAAAACTAACAAATCAGAAGTCATGATGATTTATAACGATAACTTTTCTGTTGTACCTATAACAACACATATTAATATTAAAGATGTCTCGAAATCATTAACAAGTTCTTTAATTGAAAAAAAAATTATTACAACAAACAACTTTTTAAAAAAAATATATAAAAGAAAACCAATAATAGCCATACTTGGTTTAAATCCTCACAATGATGAATTGCGCAATAAATCAGAGGAAAAAAAGGTAATTTTACCAGCTTTAAAAAAACTTAAAAAAAAAAATATTCAAGCTTTAGGGCCATACCCAGCAGACACTATTTTTATAAATAAAGACAAATACAAATATGATGTAATAGTAGGGATGTACCACGATCAGGTATTAGCACCCTTTAAATCAATATATCAGTTTGATGCAATAAATATTACATTAGGTCTAAAATATTTAAGAATTTCACCGGATCATGGAACTGGCTATGATATCGCGGGACAAGGTAAGGCTAATCCACTAAGCTTAATAAAAGCAATAAATTTCTTTAAAAAATTTGGATGATGACAAAGCCTAAAAAATCACTAGGGCAAAATTTTTTAATAGATCCTAATACTATAAGAAAAATTATAGAAGTAGGTAAAATTGATAATCACAATATAATTGAAATTGGTCCTGGCTCTGGAAATCTTACTAAAGAAATTATTAAAAAAAAAAGAAAGGGATTAACACTTATAGAAAAAGATGAACGATTATTTAACAATCTTAAGGAAAATTTAAGCATGTTAGATAATATCTATTTTCAAAATGAAGATATATTAAAAGTCAATTTAGAAAAGATAGTCAAAAAAAATACGATTATTTTTGGTAATTTACCTTATAATATTTCATCTCAAATTTTAATATTACTAATTAAATTCTGCAGTTGGCCACCTAAATATACTAGGCTTATATTAATGTTTCAAAAAGAAATGGCCGATAGAATTATTGCAACAAAAAATACGAGCGAATATGGAAGAATATCTATAATTACAAATCATAGATTAAAAGTTGTTAATTCTTTTCACGTATCAAGAAACTGCTTTTATCCTAAACCAAAAGTTGATTCAACAGTAATCGTTTTTGAGCCAATAAAGCCCAATAATTATAAAATAAAAAATATTAATAATTTAGAAAAAATAACTCAACTTTTTTTTACAAGTAGAAGAAAAATGATAAATAAAAAATTTAAATCATTGTTTAAAAATTATGAATTTATTGCTGAAGAATTAAATATTAATTTATCATGTAGGCCTAGTGAAATAAGTCCGTTGCAATATTTTAAAATTACTGAATACTTTGAAAAATTAATTTAATTTAAACTTTTTTTTATTTAAATTTATAATTTTTTCAATTTGCCGAAAACAATTTTCTAAATTATCATTGATAACAATATGATCATATTCTTTCCAATGAGTAACATCATTGTCGAAAGAGCTCAATCTTTTCATTACAATTTCTTTATTATCTTGATTTCTTTGAAAAAGCCTACTTTCTAATTCTATTTTATTTGGAGGTAAGATGAATATTTTTATTAAATTTAATTCTTTGAATTTTGAAAGTTGTTGAGTACCTTGCCAATCAATATCAAACAAAATATCATTTTTTTTTTCTAAAATATCAGTTACAGATTTTTTTGATGTCCCGTAATAATTATCAAATATTTTTGCGTGTTCATAAAATTCATTATTTATTTTTTTTTTTAAAAAAATATCTTCGTTAACAAAAAAATAGTCAACTCCATCTATTTCGTTAGGCCTAGGCTTTCTTGTGGTGTGTGAAACAGAAATTTTAAAATTATGATATTTTTGTTGTATTTTTTTTGTAATTGTAGTTTTACCAGCGCCCGATGGGGAAGAAAGTATTACCATCACCTGCTCTTCATTGGACTTCATTTTCAACCTTGAGCTTAAATTACTAACTAGATTTGCTTTCTATAAATTTGATTGCATCGCCAACCGTTAGAATTTTTTCTGCTTCGCTATCAGAAATTTCAGCACCGAATTCTTCTTCGAATGCCATAACTAATTCAACGGTGTCTAAGCTGTCAGCTCCTAAATCGTCTATAAAGCTGGCTTCATCTAATACTTTTTCTTCTTCTACACCTAAGTGGTCTGCTACTATTTTTTTAAGTTTTGGTCCTATTTCTTTTGACATTTAATTCCTATTTTTTGAATTTACGAATTATTTGTTATTAAATTATTAAATATATTTGTCAAGACATATACATACCACCATTAACATGAATAGTTTCACCAGTTATGTAACTAGCCATATTAGAAGCTAAAAAAGCGACTGTATTAGATACATCCTCTCCGGTGCCTAAAAAACCTGAGGGTATCTTAGAAATTAACATATTTTTAAAGTCTTCACTGATTTTATCGGTCATTTCAGTTTTAATAAAACCAGGAGATACACAGTTAATATTAATATTTTTTTTGGCATACTCTATTGCAAGGCTTTTTGAAAATCCGACAATACCAGCTTTAGAGGCTGCATAATTTGCCTGTCCTAAATTGCCCGTATGTCCAACGATTGAAGTTATATTTATTATTTTTCCACTTTTTTGTTTTAACATTTTCTTTATAGCGGCTTTACACATTAGAAAAGTTGCTGTGAGATTTATATCAATAACTTTTTTCCAATTCTCTTCAGTGAGTCTAATAGAAATATTATCTGCAGTTATACCAGCGTTATTAACAAGTACATCTAGACCGTTTAACTTAGTGAAGCATGTATTAATAAAATTTTCAATATTATTATGATCGTCAAGTTTGAAGGATATAATTTTTATATTTTGAAATTCTTTTTTTAATTTATTTAATTTTTCCTCATTTGTTCCTGTGGCTAAAATTGAACATTCTAAATCATCAAACTTTTTAACTAGACTATAACCAATACCACCTGTGGCGCCAGTAATTATAATTTTTTTATTTTTTAGGTTCATTTGATATAGATTTTATATCCTCTTCAGAATTAATACTTTTAGCCTCAACATTTTTTACTATTCTTTTTAGCATACCTGATAATACTTTTCCAGGCCCAATTTCAATAAATTCATTTACGCCATTGTTTGCCATATATTGTATACTCTCTCTCCATCTGACTTTTGAATAAATTTGCTCAACTAATAGTTTTTTAATCTTCTCTTGGTTGGTCTCAGGTTTAGCGGTTACGTTACTTATAATTTCTATTTTAGGTTTAATAAAATTTATTAAATTAATTTTTTTTTCCATTTTTTCAGCCGCTTCATTCATCAGTGAACAATGAAAAGGTGCGCTTACAGGAAGTTTAATGGATTTTTTTTTATTTTTTTTTAAAATATTTTGTAATTCATCAATTGACTCTATATTGCCACTAACAATTATTTGGCCGTCTGCATTGTCGTTAGCTATTTCACAAATTTTTTTGGTTCTAATTTCTTTTATATAATTGTTTATTTGAGCAATATCTAATCCAAGTATAGCCAGCATTCCACCTTCACCAACTGGAACTGCTTCTTGCATTGCTAATCCTCTTTCATGCAATAAAAAGACAGCATCAGAAAATTCTAAAGCCCCAGCACATACTAATGCACTGTATTCTCCTAGAGAATGACCTGCAAAATATTTTATATTATCAATTTTATAATTAAATTCTTTTTTTAGTACTTCGAATATAGAGTAGCTTACTATTAAAATAGCAGGTTGTGTATTTTTAGTTAACCTTAAATCGCTGTCTGGCCCTTCGAGAATAATTTTAGAAATTTTAAAATCGAGCTTATCATCAGCTTCCAAAAATAATTTTTTTACTATCTCAAATTTTTTGTAGATTTCCTGTCCCATTCCTACTGCTTGAGAGCCCTGCCCAGGAAATAATAAAGCTTTCATTTATAACCAGTTTTAAATATATTATTACTATTGAAATGAGTTATTTATAATAGTATAAAACCCATCTTTATATAAAAAAATTGAATTTAAATAGCCAAATGAACTTTTATGAACATACTTTAGTAGCAAAACAGGACCTTTCTGTGGCTCAAATTGATGAGGTCAAAAATAAATACAATGACATTATTAATAATACCTCTGGGAAAGTAATGAAGATTGAGAGCTGGGGGTTTTTAAATTTTGCAAGGAAAATCAATAATTATAATAAAGGATTTTACATACATTATAAATTTGAAGGTAACAATAAAACATTAGACGAAATAAAAAAAAATATTTTGATTGATGACGCGGTTCTACGACACCTAACAATTAAATATAAGAAGCTTGATATGGATAAAGAGTACTTTAAAAAAGAGGATCTAAACGATGAAAAGAAAAAATAATAAATTTAACAAAAGACCGCAAAACCCGTTGAATAAACTAAGTCTATTTCAAAAAAATGATTCCAAATTCAATAGAAAATGCCCTCTATCAGTCAAGGATGCGCCTATTGTAGATTATAAGAATATTAAATTATTAAAAAAATATATTTCTGATACTGATAAAATATTACCTTCACGAATAACATCTGTTTCCCAAGGAAAACAAAAAAAACTAACAAATGAAATTAAAAAAGCTAAAATTCTTGGCCTTTTATAATTATGCAAATAATTCTTTTAGAAAATATCCTCAAACTCGGAAAAATTGGTGATTTAGTTGAAGTTAAAAACGGTTATGGCAGAAACTTTCTTCTTAAGACTGGAAAGGCACTAAGGGCAAGTAAAGAAAATATTAGCTTAGTTAGTAAACAAAAAGATGAGTTAAATAAAAAAGACAACGTAATTAAAGAAGAATTCAAAAATATTGCCAGCAAAATAAATGATAAATCTTTAAAATTTATCAAAGAAGCCAAAGATAATGGTGATTTGTTTGCTCCAATTAAACCAAGAGAAATTACTTCTGCATTTAAAAATAGTTTAAAAATTGAGATCTCTCCTTCACAGATTGATTTAAAACAAGAAATTGATAAAATAGGCAAATATAAGATAAATATAAATTTATATTCTGAAGTCACGGCTAGTGTTAATATAGTAATTGAAAAAATATCTTCTAATTAAGTTTAAATATTTTTCCACAGGTAGTAAAAAAGGTGTGTAACTTTTACTTTTCCTACTTCATTGCATTAAATATTATACTTCTATGGAAAAAATTAATATTTCTCTTAATCAACCCAGTGAAATAAAATTACCATCAAATTTGGAAGCTGAGCAAGCTTTGATAGGATCTGTAATGGTAAACAATGATATTATTGATGAAGTGTCAAATATTGTTAATTCTAATAAGTTTTTTGATCCAGCACACAGAAAAATCTATGAAGTAATAGAAAATCTCAATAACAAAGGTATGATAGCTAATCCCATTACTCTCAAAAATTTTTTTGAAAAAGGAGAAAATTTGAAAGAAGTTGGTGGTGTCGAATATTTAGTTAAGTTGACAAGATTTTCTTCTTCATCTCGCCAAGCTATTGCGTACGCAAAAGTTGTACATGAAATGTATGTTAAAAGAGAATTAATTGATATTTCATCAAATATTTCAGAGGAATCTTTTGGTGCTGATGACAATAAATCTGCAGAAAACATAATTGAGGAGGCAGAACAATCTTTATTTCAACTTGCAGAAAGAGGAAATTTTTCTCAATCTTATATGAAATTTAATCAAGCTCTTGATCAAACTATTGAAATGGCAACTTTAGCTATGAAAAGTGACCAAGGCATCGTTGGTGTTCCTACTGGTTTAAGTGATTTAGATGAAAGACTTGGTGGTCTGCATAAATCAGATTTAGTGATAATTGCAGGGAGACCATCGATGGGTAAAACGGCATTGGCAACAAATATAGCTTATTATGCAGCTAAAAAAATTCACGACAATAATGAAAAAACATCTGTTGCTTTTTTTTCTTTAGAAATGTCATCAGAACAATTATCAACTAGAATTTTATCAGAACAAACCAGAATACAATCCAACGATATACGCCGAGGTAAAGCAACGGAAGAACAGCTTAACAGGTATATTGAGGCATCAAGAGATATATATGACATACCTTTGTTTATTGACGAAACTCCTGCTATCACAATATCTGCATTAAGTAATCGTGCAAGAAGGATGAAAAGATTATTTGGTTTAAGCTTAATAGTTGTTGATTACATCCAGCTCATGAGAACGAGTTCCAATCGAATGGATGGTAGAGTTCAAGAAATATCTGAAATAACTCAAGGATTAAAAGCATTAGCAAAAGAACTCAGTGTACCTGTCTTAGCTTTATCGCAATTATCCCGAGCTGTTGAACAAAGAGACGATAAAATTCCTCAATTATCAGACTTGAGGGAATCAGGGTCGATAGAACAAGATGCAGATGTTGTTATGTTCGTTTATAGGGAACAATATTATTTAGAGAGAAAACAACCAAAACTAGGTTCAATTGAACATGCGGAATGGCAGTCAAAAATGAATGATATACTGGGTCTAGCAGACATAATTATTGGTAAACAAAGACATGGGCCCACAGGCAATGTGCAAGTAGAGTTTGAAGGGCAATATACTAAGTTTAAAGATTTAACTAAAAAATAATTAAAAAATTATATTTTAGTTAATTAAAATATAAGGTATATTTCAATTTAACACATGTTTTCTAATATTTATAAAAACTTTGTAATCGATTATTCAAAATTTACACTAGTATTAATTGCGTTAATTCTATCTTTTTTTATATACTTCTCAAAAGATTTTAAGCTTGATGCTTCTTCTGATGCGTTATTATTAGAGGGAGACAAAGATCTTCAATATCTCAGAGAAATAAATGAAAGATACGGTTCTAAAGATTTTTTAGTACTAACTTACACTCCAACACAAAGTTTCGAGAAAGAAGAAACTATAATAAACTTACAATTTCTAAAATCAAAAATTGAGAGACTATCTTGGGTTGAGAGCGTAATAACTATAATTGATGTTCCTTTACTACAAAGTAGTGATGAAGCGCTAATGGAGAGGCTAAAGAATTATAAAACTTTGGCTCACCCTGATATAGATAAAAAAAGAGGTTTTAAAGAAATATTAAATAGTCCAATTTATAAAAATTATGTAATTAGTGAAGATGGTAAAACTTCAGGAATTGTAGTTTACCTTAAAGAAGACAAACGCTTGAAAGAATATATAAGAATTAAAAATAAATATTACAATCAATTTTTAATTAATGCTCCATCTAAAAAAGATAAACAAAAATATAATTTATTTATAGAGGAGTATGAGGACTATAAAAATCTTTACAATCTAAGAAACCATCAAAATATAAACGAAATTAGAGATGTCATAAGCAAATATAGTGAAAATGCAAAAATTCATTTGGGTGGTATACCGATGATTGCAGATGATATGATGACTTATATTAAAAACGATATTGTTGTTTTTGGGATTGGAGTATTTTTGTTTATAGTTGCAACCCTTTGGTTTGTTTTTAGAAATTTTAAATGGGTAATCATGCCCCTCTTAGGTTGTTCGGTGTCAGTTGGAATTATGGTTGGGCTCCTAGGATTCTTGGGATGGAAGGTTACAGTTATATCTTCAAACTTTATTGCTTTAATGCTTATTCTAAATATGGCTATGAATATTCATGTAACTGTGAGATTCCTTCAGTTAAAAAAAGAATTTCCAACTTTAACAAATGAGCAAGCTGTTTTAGATACTACAAAAAAAATGTTCTTGCCTATTCTTTACACCGTATTAACTACAATTTGTGCTTTTTTATCCTTAATATTTAGTGGAATTAAACCTATTATTGATTTTGGCTGGATGATGACCTTGGGTCTTACTGTTTCAATTATTGTAACATTTTCTCTACTTCCTTCTTTGTTAAGTATATTTGCAAACAGCAAGGATATTGACGTAAAAAACTCTGAAAAATCTAAAATTACTAATGCACTCAGCACTTTTGCAAAAGGAAATACAAAACTAATATTTAGTTCAGCTATTTTAGTAATTGTATTAAGTATTTTTGGTATATCGAAATTAGAAGTAGAGAATAGTTTTATTAATTATTTTGATGAAAAAACTGAAATTTACCAGGGAATGAAAAAAATTGATGATGAGCTCGGAGGAACTACAACTTTAGATATTATAATAAAATTTCCAATAAAAAAAATTATTATATCAGAAACAGAAGATGATTTTTCAGAATGGAATGAAAATGAAAATGCCGAAGATAAATCAACTTATTGGTTTACAAGAAATAAAATTGATAAAATATTAAAAGTTCATGATTATTTAGATTCACTTCCTGAAATTGGTAAAGTGTTATCATTTGGATCAATAATTAGAGTTGCGGAAGATCTAAATAAAAAGCCACTACAAAGTTTAGAAATAGCAGTGCTTTATAGTAAAATACCAACTGAAATTAAGAAAGATGTTATAAGCCCATATATATCGGTAGAGAACGATGAGGCAAGAATTAGCGTAAGAATAAAAGATTCTTTAAAAGATTTGAGACGTGATGATCTTATTAATAAAATAAACTATGATTTAAATAAAAAACTAGGTTTAAATCCCAAGGAGTATAAGTTAGCTGGTGTTGTTATTTTATTTAATAATCTTTTGCAAAGTCTTTTTAAATCTCAAATTCTTACATTAGGTGTAGTTATGCTGGGTATTTCTTTAATGTTTCTTATATTATTTCGAAATCTTACAATAGCAGTTATTGGTGTCGTTCCAAACTTTATAGCTGCTTTTTTTATTTTAGGAATTATAGGAATGTTGGGTATACCGTTGGACATGATGACTATAACAATAGCGGCTATAACTATTGGAATAGCAGTTGATAATAGCATCCATTATATTTACAGATTTAAAGAAGAATTTAAAAAAATTAATAACTACAACTCAACAGTTGATAGGTGTCATAATACAGTTGGGGTAGCGATTTTAAATACCTCTATTACAATTGTGTTTGGATTTTCAATTTTGGTTTTATCAAATTTTATACCAACTATATATTTTGGTGTTTTTACCGGTATAGCGATGCTCTTGGCACTAATTTCAGTTCTTACTCTCTTACCTAAATTAATAATAGTTTTAAAACCATTTGGAAAAGAAAATTAATAAATTTTGATGATGTCCGATTTTTTTAATTTTTTTTTTGAAACTTTAAATTTATTTGATATTTTTTTTTTAACCATAATGATTTATTATATAATACAATGTTTTTCAAAAGGATTTTCACTTAGTTTTATATCTTTCTTGAAGTGGGTCGTTTCAGTTATTATTACTATAATAATTACTCCAAAATTACGTCCATGGGTAAGTGAATATGTAGAATCAGATTTTGTAAATAATGTTGGTTTAGGAGTGTTTGTTTTTATAGTTTCATTATTTCTGACAATTGTTATCAGTAAAGCTTTGAGTAAAGCAGTGACGTGGACTGGAATGGGTTCTGTAGATAAATCTTTTGGGCTAATCTTTGGATTTTTTAAAGGCTATTTAGTTGCTGTATGTCTTTTTTCAATTTTAAATTGGTTTTATCCTTATCAAAATTGGAGTATATCAACTGAAGATGCTGTATCCTTTAATATTATAAAAAAAGGTAGTGAAGTATTAATAGAAGAATTTCCTAATAATGAAGACTTTATTGACACCAAAGAAGAAATTGAAAAAATTTAAATCAGATAAACTTAGAGAAGAATGTGGTGTTTTTGGCATAGCAGATCATAACGATGCTGCAGCATTAACAGCCTTAGGTCTACATGCCTTACAGCATAGAGGACAAGAAGGATGTGGAATTGTATCTTTTGATGAAAAAAATTTTCATTCTGAAAAAAGACAAGGTTTAGTTGGAGACCATTTTACAAAAAATAAAGTAATACAAAAATTGCCGGGGCATTTTGCGGTTGGTCATAACAGATATTCCACAACGGGTGAAACATCTATTAGAAATATTCAGCCTTTTTTTGCTGACTTATATGGTGGTGGGGTCAGTATTGCTCATAATGGAAATTTAACTAACGCTTTATCCTTGCGTGATAGTTTAGTGAAAGAAGGTGCGATTTTCAGAACAACTAGTGATACTGAAACAATAGTTCAATTAATTGCCAAATCGACACGTAACAAAATTGTAGACAAGTTAATAGATACGTTATTTCAAATACAAGGTGGTTACTCGCTTATAATAATGACAAATAAAAAATTAATTGGAGTTAGAGACCCTTTTGGAATAAGGCCTCTAGTGATTGGTAAATTAAAAGATTCTTATATATTTGCCTCAGAGACTTGTGCTTTGGATATCGTAGGTGCTAAATTTATAAGAGAAGTTGAAAATGGTGAAATTGTTGTAATAGAAAAAAAAAAATTAACAAGTTTAAAACCTTTTCCAAAACAAAAAGCAAGACCATGTATTTTTGAGTATATATATTTTGCAAGGCCTGATAGCTTAATTAATGGCATCTGTGCATATGATTATAGAAAAAAAATTGGTGAAGAATTAGCAAAAGAATGTGATATTGAATCTGATATTATTGTACCTGTTCCTGATTCTGGAGTTCCTGCAGCAATTGGCTATTCTCAATATACCAAAAAAAACTTTGAATTAGGTCTTATTAGAAATCATTATGTAGGTAGAACATTTATTGAACCAACACAGAATATAAGAAGTTTAGGTGTAAAATTAAAATTAAGTGCTACAGCTTCAGCAATAAAAAATAAAAAAATAATACTAATTGACGACTCTTTAGTAAGGGGAACCACATGTCACAAAATAGTAAAAATGCTTTACGATGCTGGGGCAAAAGAAGTGCATGTAAGAATTGCGTGCCCTGAAATTAGATATCCTGATTATTACGGTGTAGACATGCCAACAAAAAAAGAATTGTTGGCAAATGAGAAAACTAATGAAGAAATATGTAGTTATATCAAAGCAAAATCTTTAAAATTCTTAAGTTTAGAAGGATTATACAAAGCATTAGGAGTAGGAAAAAGAAACGATTTATATCCACAATTTAGCGATCATTATTTTACTGGCGATTACCCTATTAAGCCATCTGACAACTTGGGTGAGGCTAAAATAACTCAACTTTCATTACTAAGCAGTAAATCTAGTAGTTAATTTATTTAAATTTATAAATTCTATAGCTTCTATCAAACACATATAGATAACCATCTGATAAGATGGGATCAGTACTTAAACCTGATTTCAATATTTTTTTATTAGAAATTAAGGATCCATCATTAAAATTAAATGAAAATATCTGCCCTTTAGAAGTAAATAAAAAAATTTCATTTTGAGCAATAATAAGATTAGAAATTATACCGAATTTTTTTTCAATTTTACTATCTTTTATATTTAGTGAATTATAAACGTTAGTAGACCAAAGGACTTCCCCTGTTGTTGAGTCTAAACATGCTAAAAAATTATTCTTAGTGATAATATACAAATTATTACCTGATATAACGGGTTTTATTTTCAGCGCTGCTGTTAAGCTCCAATTTTTTTGACTGGACAATTTACTATAACTAGACAAAGAATTCCCATTGTATACATACACATTATTTTTATTTGCAATGATTGGAACACTTAATAAAACCCCACTGCTGCCAGACCCACCTAAAGAAACAGTGTTTATTACCCAATTAATTTTTTGATTATAGATATTAATAGAGTAAAGTTCACCACTAGTATTGTAAAATATTAAGTTGCTAGCATCTTCATCTAAAATAATACTATTAAAAAAATCTGTTTTTAAAAAAGTTAAGCTTGTAGCGAATTGCCAGATAATTTCTCCTTCTAAGTCTATAGCATAAACAATATTATCTTGATTGGCTAAAAAAATTTGATTATCAATAATTTTAATATTTGAACGAAAAGGAATTCCAAAATTTTTAGCCCAAATTAAATTTCCTGTTTCTAATTCTAAAGCATATAAATAACCTAAATTATCTGCTGCATAAATAACGTTATTATAAATGTGTAAATAAATTAATTTTTTATAATTTTTAAATTTAGTCTTATAAAAATTATATTCCCATAATTTTTTTTTATTTTTAATAGAATAAAAATATATTTTACCTTTTTGATCAAATGAAATAATATTATCATTAAATACTAGAGGTTTAGTAGGTTTAAAATAATCTAAATTACTATTTGAAAAACTTTTAGATAAAGTTCTGCTTCTAAATATTCTTTCTTTAGTGTTAAGATAATAAAAGTTTGAAATATTATTAAAATTTGAGTAATTTTCTTGAAGCCAATTGATATTTTTTAAAGGTTTTTCTATTAAAAATTTTTTAGAATTTAAATCAACTTTTTTTTCAAAATTAATCGGTCTATCAAAAACAAAAACATTTTTAAGTTTGGGGTTATTTTTCTTGGCTAGTTCTCCTCCAAGGCAAACTTCATAATCTATTTTTTTTTTAATAAAAGCACATTTAATTTTAAATTTTTTATTTTTATTAAGATTTTTAATATCTTTAGATTCAATCTTTTTAACTTTTTGAATATATTTTGAATCATTCCAAATACCTGTTTTATTATCAAGAGAACATGAGTGTAAAATTATTATAAATAATAAAAATTTAAAAAACTTTTTCATGAAAGATATTTTTTAGTTTATAACTGATAGTAGCTGATAATATTCTTCTGCTTTTTGGGTTTCACTTTTACTATTAAAATATTCAGTAAGCAGAAGTATAGCTTCTTTTCGCCAAATAGAATTTGAATTTATAATTGGATTTAAAAGGCTTAATATTTCTTGTTCATTGCCGTACTTTGTTAAATAAAATGCCTTTTTAATTATTATTAAATCTTTGTTTTCTTTTTTTATTTTTTTAATTTTAATTACTTTATCGAATAATATTAATATTTTTTCAGGCTTTTTC
>Ga0114997_10001383_pt1 | contig 20204 bp, 27 predicted proteins | sample ArcticOcean_MG_C_2_FD_87045 | JGI IMG/M metagenome (GOLD analysis project Ga0114997, IMG submission 87045) | Marine microbial communities from western Arctic Ocean - ArcticOcean_MG_CB4_136 | ecosystem: Environmental > Aquatic > Marine > Oceanic | place: Arctic Ocean: Canada Basin | collected...
ATCAAGTTGACTAAAATCGATGGCCGCGTTATCTTCATGATGATTGACCCACAGCCACAACTGATGAGGTTTTGTTGTTTGATTGCGGATAGCTTCGATTTGTTGTTTTAAATATTCTGGGCGGCGGTAACAATTTAAAATTACTGTGATATCATTAGATTCGGATAAAATATCTACAAATTTATCAAGTGCCAAGTTTCTTTGTTCTGTAATCTTTGCGAAAAGATCGAGTCCTATGAGCGGAAACCATTCTTCGGATGCCGCTCCGAGCATAGTTGCTTTTGTCAATACTTTACATCCCAGCATTTTAGCTTCTACGGTAATTCGCGATAATGTCTCTAATACCTGTGGAAAGAACACAAAATACTTGTATTGTACCATAGCTTCTAAAAGTTGTTTTTCGGGCAACGGTCCAACTAGATCGTATTCTAAATTGTTTAATTTACAATATTCGACTGCTTGACGGGTGCCTTTGATGGGGTTGTTTGAATTGATAATACAATACTTTTCTTTCTTTTCGGTTTCTTTGTTTATTAGAGATTCGATAAAGTTTAATTTATCATTAGACCATAAAGAGCAGCCAATGCTATAAACATTGTTAATATCTAGATTTTTTTCAATAATCTCTTTGCAGATCTGACTTAAAACAACGACTTTATGTGCTTTCGCATAGAAATCGCGATTGATAATCTGATTTTTTGGAGCAATAAAATTAGGGAAGACTGATGGGTCTCTGGTTTTTAAATATTTATGATCGTGTTCATAAATTATATATTTCTTAAGCATTAAGATCTGCTTGATTCTTTCCGGCATGTTGACGAAATTGCTTACTAGGAATAGATCATTTTCAATGACCATTTCTTCTGTCAACAAGTTAGAACGAACCATTTGAACATCAAAGCCGTTCGTAGATAAGTACTGAACTAAAACATCATCGTTTAATTCAGCACCACCTATTAAATCAGCCTTAAATAAATCAGAAATAAATATAAGTTTTGTCACACCAGTTCAATCTCTGATAAAGCCTCGAGCCATTCAGTTTCTTCTTCACTTACATTATAAAATGCAGTACAAAACTGATCATACATATTTTCATCTGAAAACCGAGTAAGCAATTGCGTAGAATATTCGGGCGCTGATGCTGCATGTCCGGCGCCGTTTGTCACATCCTCGTAACACTCTCTCATTTTCTCTTTAGCTGATACTTGGCGCGGGAAAGCCCACATAGACTCCTGTATTATAACACCTTTCCAAACAACTTCTTTTTGAACTGGTGCTAAATCAAACGCTACATTATAGAAATGTTCGTTTCCATCTTCATCACATAAGAAGTCTAGTTGTCCAGACCAGCCAGTAGCAACCACAGGAAGCCCTGTGTAGGCTGCTTCAAAGATCGGAAGACCGAAGCCTTCACCATGGGGTAGAGCAAGAAATGCCTTCATTTGCGGATGCTGATAAAGTGCGTGCATCTCTTCATCGGACATGTCGCCGTGCAGTAGATAAATTTTACACTTGTGTTCTGGTAAGCTGCGGACAAGTTGTGTGACTTGGTTCTTTACCTGTTCACGGTCCATAAGGCAGTTTTTCATAAGATTGGTCTTTAAAACAAGTCCAACTTCTTCATCTTGAAACTCCTCGACAAACCATTTAATTGTGTTATTAAGATTCTTTCGTGGTCCGTATTGAGCTACAGCCAGGAAATTGAAATCATAATCCAATGTAATAGGCAATTCTGGTAAATCTGTATATGTCTTAACCGGATAATTAACCGAAGTTACTGGTACAGTTAGTCTTAATTCGGCTGGTTGTTGTGTATTTTGATCTACGCCAGTATACACAGTATTTTCAAAACCATACTTTGAATGTCCGGAAACAACAATTATATTATCCACCACTTCGTTTGCTTTAATAAGCCATTCGGCAGCAACTTTATTTGTCTCGATGCCGGCTGTATATCCAACATTCACCGGGGCCAATTTTTCCCATTCGTTAGGGATTGTTACCTGTAATGATATATCGAATTGACCACCTTGTTGAATATATGCAATTGTCTTCTCAATAGTTACGTCAATCCAGGCGCGTTCTTCATCAAATGTGGTAATCCAAGAAGTTTTACCCCACTGTAATGGTTGAATGAAAATATCATATAAATCTGGTTGTGATCGAAGAGATCTCAATGCAAAGCGGGCTTGTTCTCCGTACCCGCTACGTGTGAGTAGTGGTCCTTTTAAAAGTACTTTCTTTTTCACGCTACCTCCAATAAATGCCAAGGTTTATAACCTTCTCTATTTTCCCATGAGCCATGGCGCTCAATGAGATCATCCATAACTTCCACCCATTTTGTTTCATAGTCTTCAAAATTATAGTTTTTCTTTACGTGGGCTCTGGCCTGTTTGGACATGTTTTTATACATCTTATCAGACATCTTCAATGCTTTTGTCAAGTATTTCTCGAAATCAGCCTGTGTAATGCGATCTTCATAAATATAAGGTACTTGCAGTGAACCAATAACTGATTTTGAAGCGGGTTCAATGCCGTAGCCAAACCAGTTTTCGCCGTCAGTAACTTGCTCTTGGAGCCCGCCGGTCATATTGACGATAATTGGTGTTCCACAAGATAGAGATTCTAGAGTTGAAAGCCCGAATCCTTCAGCATCAGAAATATTGAGTGTAAAGTCCGCGGCGTTATACATGGCGGCTAATTCTTCGGGGGGTACCTTTTGGGCTGATATTAATACCTGACCCTGATCAACACCAAGATGTTGAATAAGGTGTGGTAAATCTTGGCCGTGTTGGTCGCGAGGGTCAGTATGCATTAATAAGGTCGCTTGATCGTGACCGACCTTATCTAGCCATTCCTTAAACCACCAAATTAAAGTCCCAGATTGTTTCCGTCGAGCGTTACGATTATTCCAGAAGAAAATCTTCTTCTTGTCATTTTTGATCCCGGGACCTCCCGCATTAACAATATTTTGACGGATGTTCACTGCTTTCTCTTTGTCTTCAACGGTAGAGTATTTCTGAAAGATATTATTGTTGACTGCGTGAGGAAGATAACAGCTTTCTACTTCGGGTGCTACCTCTTGCAAGATCTTATGTGTTACCTTTGAAATGCATGCCACTTTATCTGTCGACCTATAAAAGGGTCCGTTGAATTTGGGCGCTGGGAAATTATCCCATACGTGATAGTAAATCATAGGTATATTCGCGCGAACTTCGTTTTCGATCTCCCATAACCACCCATAGAACCGAGGATCGGTCATAAACCAAAGTGCATCAGGGCGTTCCTTCTGCATAATAGAGCGGATAATTTCGTGAGAACCATACCCATCAACAGGGTAAATAATCCAATCTTCTTCATAAGGTGAAACCTTTTGAGGTTGATAATCATGATGTTTCATTGCCCCACCCAAACAAATAAAACTATATCTCCCAGTCTTTAGGAGAGCTTCGATCATATATCTAGTTTGAGTTCCGACTCCCGAGGGTGATAGGGGGTGGTCACTCAATACCAAAATTTTCTTTTTTGTCATTTATTCCTCATGGACAGTGCTCTGTCCTATAAAATTTGCAGCCATAGCCGCCGGTGCAAGATAAGCGATTCTTAATATAACGCTTATTCTTAATATTGTATAGCGCCTTTGTCATTAATTTTAAAGCGTTCTTTGTTTTTGTGGGACCGCTCGTTACCCTAAAAAACTCTACGCGGTTTTTCTTTGCTGTTCTCTTAAGTAGAGCGAAGTGTGTTTCAATATCCTTAGATTTTACATCCATTTTTTGAGCAAAGAAGTGTTTATATAGTGTTAATTGATAAGTAATCAGTGCATCAGAGCGCTTTTTGGCAGGCCAGCCCCATGAACAAGTTTTCCAATCAAAAATATGGACTTTTCCGTCGGGAGTAGATACAATAGCATCGATATATCCCTTGAACTTATAACCTTCTTCACCTTCAATCGGTTCCATTAGCGGCATTTCTACCGCAAGGACCTCATACTCATCGAAGTACTCGTCCAGAGCATCTTGTATTTCTGGCATTATCTGTTTACCTTGTTCTCGCATGTCAGTGACAAGGCTTTGATTAACTTCTACGTCATCATCCAGGGATGCCAAGCATTCTTCAAACTCTTGGATAAAAAAGTCATCACTTACCTCTTCTTGTAGTAGTTTCTTTTCACACACAGAATGCATGGCGGTTCCAAACGCAGTGAAAGCATTCCCCTTGAAGCCGCCGATCTTATCAACGCGCGTAAGTTTATGATAATAGGCGCAAAACGCCCAGTCTTTTAATTCAGAATATGAGATATGAGGCATGCACCCCTCCTTTTATTCTTTATTATAACCTATTTGTTATTCGCTGTCAAGTTTTTCTGGGTCTTGCAGCAACAAAAGTTTTCTATAAAGCTGTGGGCTCACTTGTTTGAGATGCGAATGGTTCGAGTCCAAAAAATATTCTGTAAAGCCTGTGGCAAAATATTCTCTCAAAGATGTGGCTGCATAGGGGTTTATAAAAACCCCTTGTGTAACAATTGATAATTTATCATAACCAACTTTATCCAGAAGAAACATATCAAATTCTTTATTGTATTCTGGTTCCAAAAAGACATTTTCAGGTAGTTTGTAACCAAGCTCCCACAAAATCTTATGTAAGTGCATGCGCTTATTAAGAAACTCTTGTTCTATTTTCTTATCATGATAAATTAGAGCACCGTGGGGAGATTCTAGAGAATGTGAGATTTCATGAATGATATCGTCAAATAAATCATCTTCACTACTTTGATCGGGAGTAATATATAAGGTACCGCCTTCGTAAAAAGCGTTTAATTGACGGTCAATAAACTCATCGAAATAGCCAAAAATTACCATTTCCACTTCATTAAGCAAGTGCTCTGGCAGTCGTCCTTCTACTCTTGCTATGACTCGCTCTGCATCAACCTCTTTATTTTCAATAGGATCCTTAAAATAAACATGGATTCCCATGGGGGTGTAAAAATCCATTTTACTTTCAGCTAGCTGGCGTTGGCGTTGGAATATGTAATGTTGTAGCATCATCTAAACCCTGTTGGTATCCTCGTAAAAAGTTTTCTTCTGCAATTGCATAGAGGAATTCCGGAAAATCAGTTGCTAGGGTCTCGGCTACCATGTGTACAGTAACTTCCTCTTGATCAAATTTCTTTCCTGTATATTCTACTAAATATTCTTTTAATTTCGAATTTGGTTGCACGGGCATTGCCAATGTTTCATTGGTATGTAACTCTTCTTCAGTAATTGTCTTTTCTTCACTCATAACTAACTTTCCTTTATCAGTGTAACATTAAAATAAATGTTTATTTATTATTTTATAATATTTTTGAGGCCAGGGTCGCGAGATCACTTCTCTCGCCTTTCTTAAAGGTAACATGTCCTGCGAGGGAATATTGCTTAAATTTTTCAACTGCATGGGCCAGTCCATTTGTAGTCTCATTAACATATATATTGTCAATCTGTTCAATATCGCCAGTAAGGATAATCTTCGTACCTTCACCTATTCTTGTAATTATAGTCTTAATTTCGTGCTTTGTCAAGTTTTGAGCTTCGTCGATAATGATATAAGCATTTGAAATAGAGCGGCCTCTAATATATGTTAGTGCTTCAATCTCAATTTTGCCGGTTTCAACATACATCTCTAATGCAGTTTTATTATTACCCAACAGCGTCTGCAAATTATCCTGTATAGGCATAAGCCATGGCAACATCTTTTCTTCAAAGGTGCCCGGGAGAAAACCAATATCTTTTCCCATAGGTTGGACCGGTCGCGATACAATCAGTCGAGAATAGGGATTTTCTTCTCTTAAACCAATAGTTTGTTGTAAACCTGCCGCAATAGCCATCAGAGTCTTACCAGAACCCGCGCGACCCACCAGAGAAACAATCTTAACAGTAGGATCCATTAGAAGGTCGATTGCGAACGCCTGCTCCTTGTTCCTTGCGTTTATCTTCCAATCCGGGATCCTATCATAGATTATCTTGCGCAACGGCTTGTGGTAGCTCTCAAACCGCGCTAGAGCGCTCTTCTTGGGATTAGCATTAGACACCATCATTAAATACTCGTTTGTATAGAGTGGCTCGTCTAAATCTTCTTCCTCTAAAATAATATCATCACCTTCGTAGAATCTATCGATCATTTGATCGTCTACCGCAATAGTGGCAAAGCCCTGATATAGTTCATCGGAAGATGTGACTGCTTTTTCTGTAAGATAATCGTCAGTATCAAGACCGATAGAGTCACAAATAACGCGCATATTAATGTCGCGAGTAACAACTGTGGTTTTTCGTTTAGGAAACTCTTGGCGAATTGCTTGTGCTGTTGCAATAATGACATGATCGGGTACCCTAATATCTAAATCAGGCGGGAAAATAGATTCCCTCAAGATCTCATAGGACATCACTTTAATGATGCCCTTACCCTTATCAAGGCGTATACCCTTCTGTAAATTCCCCTTCGTTCGAAGTTCGTCTAGGATACGAATAATTTTGCGGGCTTGGGTACCCACCATGTCTTGTCGTTTTTTATGTTTGTCAATCTCTTCTAATACTTTTAAAGGAATAAAAATATCATGATTGTCAAACTTGAATATAGAATCTGCGTCTGTTAAATAAACGCTGGTATCTAAAACAAAATTCTTTTTAGCCATTTTTCACCGGTATTATCTTAAATAGTCTTCTGTCTAAGTTAGAACTACAAATATGTCTCAATTGCTTCAACAAGTGTAATTTCATTAAATCCTCTCATGCCCCAAACAACCTCTTGATTTCGATTGATAATAATAAAGGTTGGCCAACTTGTTACCGGGAATCCATAAGACGGTCCTCCAGATTGAAGCATATCACGTGAGCCTTGTAAGACTGGGGCTGATGTGATCCCAAAATTAGTCGACCAAAGAGACAAATCTAATATCTCAACCGGAAGACCTTGTTCATCATCTATAAGGATTGTCACATAATGAAACCCTTGAGCTTCGTATAAATCTTGTATATGTTGAGCCGTGGTGGCAGCATGTTGACATGGACCACACCACATAGCAGACAGATCAATTAGAACTAAATCTCCTATATGTGTATTTAATCGCCAGAGATTGTTGTTTTGATCTCGCAATTGAAAGTTGCAAGCATTATCTCCAATTCCAAAACTGCACTCCTCTAAAAGTAAAAATCCAACAGAAGTTGATTCTATCTCGGTATGTGTATCGTCGGATACAATAGGATCCGGTATACATGCGCTGCAACTAACACCCAATATAAGGACTGCTGCAGCAAAAAGTGTCTTTAACATTTATTTATCCCCCCGTTAATATGTAGGGGATATAAACACAAAAAGAAAAAAGACCGGTTTTCTGCGTCCAAGGAGGACCGGAAACCCCTGCCTACGTGACGTTCGGCAGCCACGCACCGTTATTATTTACCCGACGGTGAAGCGGAGCGCGTTAACTAATCGTTAAAAACGAGAGTACCATCTGGTGTCAATACCGAGACTTCCCAACCCGTAATAAATGGTTTTGATTTTATGAGATTGTCCAAAGGTACTGTAACTGTAGTCTCTAGAGTACAAAATCCGCGCTTATAATCATATCGTTCTACCGATGAATTAATGAAATCTTGATCATAAAAGTTCTCTATTAATACTTCTGCGATATATTCTTCAAACGCAAAACTACCTCTTTCATAGTTTTCAAGTAAATCATCATTTCGCAATGATTCAAGGACATCACCATTATAAGGTACCGTGGTTTGTAATCCTGGTGTGGTTATAAGACTGGCAAATCGATCAATAACATCAGTCTGACTAATTGCATCATCTACCGCTGTTTCGTTGTGGACGAATACATCAGTTCCCTCACTATAACTCATGGTTACCATTGTATCGGCTGGTAAATTAAGATTTGATAGTCTTTCAAATACGCTCATTATTTCTCCCTATTATGTATCAACGCGGTCTGTCAAATATTTAACATCAGTAGCTACATCATTTTTAAAGCGACTAAGTTCACTCTTAATCAGGTGTATTTCGTCTCGTAAACCGCTCATACTCGTAATCAGTCCTGTAATTTGGTTATTTTGGTTATTGATTGTTCCTTTAAGATCATCAATAGTTTTATCTGTCATTGTAGTTGCCATATGGCTTCTCCTTTTTTAATTTAAATGTTTTGTGGTTTCTATAATATATAATAACACATTATAGAAAGATGTCAAGCATTTATTTCTATTCCCATAAATAAATCTATCTTCTATCTTTCAGAATGAGGTGAAGTTGTTCGAATCGGAGGAGGCTCAAATTCACGGCGGCGGGTTGTGAAGTCTGAAGAACTTTGGAGTTTTTCATCGCCGCCAATGCCCCATAGCATCTCCACACCGAGATCTTCACAAACTTGTTGTTCCGGTGTATTTGCTCTTTCTCGATCTCCACCGTTAGCAAAGTAATCTGGACGGAGACGTTGTATGGCTTCACAAACCGTATCATCTGAATCATTTACAGAATCTACGAGTATTACTCCCTTAATTGCATCAAGTATTTCGGCGCGCCGTTCATATTCCATAAAAACAAACCCTTTTTTGCGGAAAAGCCAATCATCAGAATTAGCGACTACAATTACATCGCCAAATTGGGCGGCATGTCTTATCATTCTAATGTGGCCGGCATGTACTGGGTCAAACCCACCAGATACCATAACCGTTGGATTTGATTGGGTTGGTTTATCATCAAACATGTTTGTTGATACTGTCATTATATCTCCTTACTAGATACTCTTAAGTATAACCACAAATTAAATGTTTGTCAACTAATTTCCTGTATCAAATCCAGTATCAGCTGGGATATATCGATAACCGACCTCAATTAAGACGCCGGCGGTTGGAATTATATCGAAGTATACAATATTGTTAGATGAATCATAACTCCAATAATGGTAGAGGGACCCATCTGCAAATACCCTCACAGAGTCTGTCACAGCCTCGTGGGTGAGTTCTATAGACTCATAGGGCTCTATCTGTGTAGAAGCATCACGGACGCCCGGTGACCAATCCTCGGAGCAGATATCAACTGTGACGCCTCCGTAATATTTAGTTGCGTCTATATAACGGGTGCCGGCATAACCAACATTAGTATTACACAGAGATTCGTTTGGATCCAAATTAACAATACTCGAAACATAGATATTAGAGCGTTTAGTATCTAACCAAGAAACAAAATCAGAGACACTGGGGAATTCCGAGTGACTTTGTTCTTCTTCGTCAGAAACAAAAACAACCAGTAAGGCTGCATCTCTCCTCATCCATGTCGCGGCATATGTTCCATCTTCAATATATGCGCGTAAAGCTTCAAACCCGGTTTCTCTACCATGTCCTTGGGTTATAGCGTTAAACATAGCTTCAGCATCTGCAATCGTATCTCCAGGTACTAATGGAAATTGTTGGTCTGTGTATCCAAGCGGATCAGTAGAGATTATATTCAGTCGCCAACCATTCGGAGGAAGTGAGTTTATCATCGCCTCTATGCCGGCCAGAAGACGTTCAGTATCGTCATTCATCGAACCAGACCGGTCGATGACCCAAATAATATCGGTACCGTTTACGCTCGATAATTGTGTGAACGAATCAACCCAAACTAATCCTGGATCTTCAGGCACTTCGCTTTCAATATAAATAGGAATTTCAATATATCGAGTATCTGAATAAACAATACCATAATCAGGACTGCAGCCCGATACTATAATAAGGCTGCACAGTGCCACAACAATCGCAAAAAGTTTTTCCATCCCTATTAGTAGGTAGGGGTATTAATCGGAAAAAGCGATGACTCTACGACTTTTCTTTTTTTTCCTTCTCCATCGATATAAATCTCATAATCATACAGGGGTTCTTCGTCGCGATAAATCCACAGTATTACGGCGCGTTTAGGGGTAGAGAATTCATAAGGTTGGTATATAACCCAATCATCAATCTTGTAATTATATATTTTCTTGGGACACATCGTTTTTAATTAGTTGAACGATTTCATATAATCGCCGCGGTGAAAGATCTGTTTGATCATAAATTTTAATAATTTTCCAATCTACAATCCCAGAAATTCTCAACGCGTATGCAATCCATTCACTGCAATACCACTTATTCTTTCGTTTAATATGATACGGTAGAAACTGTGACAATATCATTCCCCACCAATCATAACGACATCCTTTAGTTTCTTCAAAGAATTCATTAATGATTTGAACCTGATCTTTATTAACTTCAAGGCTGATAAAATCCCAGTTTTCTATATCATATTCTGTTTGAATTCTAGAGGAAACTTCGGAGTTTCGAAGAGGTGTGATTGTAATCCAAGTAAAGTGGTCTGGCATAATGAGTTCAGCGTGAGTATAAATACTCTTTGTCCACCATCGAATAATTTTATTTTTCCAATTTCCTTTGCCTTTATAAAAGGCGATTTTCACTTTCACTATAGTTTCCTCTTGTAGTAACTATAACGATTATAAAAGAAAAGGGCTGCAATTGCAACCCTTTTATAAAAATAGCTCTTTTTTGCTATTATTGAATCTTTACCATTTGAATTTCGAAGTTAAGAGATCTGCCAGCCAACGGATGGTTCATGTCTAGTTGAACCTGCTGTTGTTTTTCTTCAACTGCGTGGATTTTAGCTATAAACGGACCTTGAGGTCCATTACCTTGAATCATTTCTCCTAACTCAAATTTAAAATCCGGCCCAAAGGCCGCCATTGGAACAGTTTGAATAGCTTCTTCGATTCTAGGACCGTAGGCTGTGTCGGGAGTTAACGAAATTGTTTTTGTTTCTCCTTCTGTCATACCTAGAACGGCATCGTCGAATCCCTTGATCATACGTCCTGTGCCAACCTCAAAATCCACTGGTTTTCCTCTGGTGTGAGAATTATCAAATTCGGTGCCATCTTCAAAAGTTCCCACATAATGTACTGCTACATTGTTACCGGGCGTTACTGTTTTCATTGTTTTTTCCTTTTTCATGAAATGGGTTGTTTTATTCTACCAAGAAAGGTACAGTGTGTCCTGAATGTACTTGGGCGTAAATTGGCAAGCCATCAGGTCCCTCTTGCAGAACTAATGATAAATTGTATACCGCTGCTCCGCCCCAGCCTGGTGTAAGCTGTGATAATGCAGAAGTTGGAACATTAAATCTTCCATTATCTTCAAACTTACAAAGTATTTGCTGGTCAGAGACCATGGCAGAGAAGAATACGAAATCATCACCGGTGTTGCCGTAATTAACTGATAATCCAGTTCCGTTCGACTCCAAGAAAGGATCTTCAAGACTCAATTGATTGGGAATAGTCGTAAATGCTGAATTTATCCATGGTCCGAAATAGCTAGCGAAATCGCCTTCTGCTTCAAGTCCAAGAGTTTGTCCCTCATCAAATTCAGGTCGAGTTGTGATTACCTCATCATCAGATACTTTGTGAGCATCCCAAAGATAGAAAGGTAATCCCGACTCATATGAGCGATTCATTCTATAATCATTACGCGAAGTCGAAACTTCAACCCATCCGCCTGCTGAACGCGCGGTTTGGGGAATACCCGGGAAAGCACTTTCGGGAAACATGGAAACGATTTCATCGTTAGTTCCACTCCAACACTGTCCGGCTTCTAAATCATCCAAGGGGTTTGAACAATAAGAGATATCTCCGGGTGGATCCCAGAACAATGCCGTCAAAGTATCAGAATTTATACTTGTTGGATTGTTGATGTCTGCAACTGCATCATAATTTTGTACGTTGATTGAACCTGCAATTCGACATACATCAATCTGAATGTCTTCAATTGGTTCACATTCAGCAGCTGAAGAGCCCTCACTGTCCATATAAACGCCGGCGCGTGTTTTCTCCCATGAGCGTTGGGCAACAAACGTTTGTCCGGTAATATCGACAGTATCGCCAACCATAATACTGCATATATAATTACCATTTTCATCGGTGACAGTAGTAGAAGTTGTTTGTCCACCAGCACAAGTTACATCCGCGCCGCGAATAGGGAAACCACTAAAATCAATCACGCGACCAGAGGCGCATGAAGGAACGAATCCTTGATCACAATTCCACCAAGAAAAGTGTGGTGCTTCAAATGTAAAATATAAATCATCACCAATCTGATTGACAGTTCCAGATGATTCTTCAAGCCACTTACCTTGGGTTGGGTCATAAGACCATGTTTTTTGAGCGGCGCCATCAGACATTCGCAAGTTTTCAGGAAGATCTCCATTAGCAATAGGAATATTTAATGTAGCTGGAAGACTATTATCAATTGATAATTCTTGTCCATCTTCTCCAAAGAGACTGACATTAATCATACCATAAGATACAAGCTGTGAATCATCACTATCAGAAATAGCGGATAAATCTCTTGGCGCGCCGACAATCTCATTAGTCGACGGGTTTACATGTGTCGTTTCTAGAATGACGTTACCCTCGTAGCGTTCTCCGGAGATTTTGTCAATGAAACTGTCAGGTTGAAAATTAAGTGTCGTTTCTTCAATAACAAAAGAGCCAGCAACGTTGCTAGCAAATGTTTCGCTACCATCAATTTCTAAAAGGGAAGCACTAGTGGCAACCGTTTCCCAATTGAGAAGAGTTGTGACTTTATAGTTGGTAGCGTAGCCTCGTTTATTAAACTCGACAACCAAGTCAGTGGCTGGATCTACTTCTAATAATAGATAAGATCCATCAGTATTAGTGGTTGTTGAGATGCCCTGTACCGAAACAGCGACACCTTCGATAGCGTCACCGTGTTGATCGGTTACAAATCCACCAATACGCCCTTGTGGAGCAAGTTCAGTGGTAGCTGAATCAGAGCTATCTGTGTTAGGCTCGTCTTTACTACATGCTGGTAGTATTAAGAGTCCTAGTAAAAATAATTTATTCATAGTTTTTTCCTTTAGTTAATTAATAGTTCTATGAGTGCGGCTTTTTTAAGGGAAGAATATCCCTTGAAACCACGTTCTTTTGCAATTGTTTTAAGTTGAACTACAGTTTTTCCACTATAATCTACAGTTGTAGTGGTAGTTGTAATTTCAACCTTTTCTGTCGTTTTGTTGGTGGAGATTCCGAAGACCCCCATAAGTTGTTTACCAGTTCCAGTGAACCAGTTAGTAATTTTGTTTACTCGTTGTGTCATATGCTTCCTTTTGTTGTGTGAATGGTGGAGGATGACGGACTCGAACCGTCGACCCACGACTTGCAAAGCCGTTGCTCTCCCAACTGAGCTAATCCCCCTTATTGGGATATGGTGGAGGCGGCGGGAGTCGAACCCGCGTCCTATATAAATTCTATTTCAAGTCATTCACAAGTTTATCTGGTTTCTAATTCCAGCAAAGATTGTTAGTTCATCCATCCAACGCTTACTAACCTGTCGCGTTCCACCCGATGCAAACGGGGTAACCATTCTAATTCGTTTTAATGTCAGTGTGAATCAAACACTTAGCTTGGATTGAATAGAAGGCTCCAAGCGCCTCCCTACTAAGCTGCTAAAGCAGCGTTGTTGTAGAAATTATTGTTATTAGCAATTATTTTTTGTATCTGCATTTAAAGTCTGCTGCTACGTTTGACTACTTGCACTATTCATGTCCTTTACATAGTCGAATCCCTTACGCCCCCTTAATCTTATGAACTATTACGCCCATTGGTTTATATGTTTCTCCATCTAACCAAATAAAAATTTGGTCTTTCTTCTTTTCTCTTTCGGAGAATTTAAAATCTATTTCTTTTGTGGCTTTCTTTAGGGCAGCTTTCTCTGTTTTATGAGAACTGATGAGATCTCCCATAATGTAATGTCCGTTATATTTATATACTTTCCACATATTCTCTACTCTATCTAGAACTGGTTATAGTGTGTTTAACTGATCGTGGATCTTTTGCTCACCACTTGCTAAAACCGCAGTTTAGATTTTTTTTAACCCCATGGTTTAGAAGGCTCATGATCGGCTTGGAGCCTTCTTATTTAACTTATTAGATCAGTTACTGTAGTTTCAAAGATCAAAATATTCTTCTATATCATATTTAACCATCAGCTTCTTGAACTCTAAATAGTTTAGCCCCAAAAACCGGGCTGCGTCTTTCTTTGACCTTCTGGTAGATATCGCAAACTTAAGTACAGATTCCTGAACAATAGGTTTTAGATTCCTCCAAATGTCGAATCCGAACAATTTTTCATTGATGTCATTACAAGCTAATTCTAATTTAAGAGCAATTAAATCTTCTAGTGATATACTTGAAATTAAAGTTAAAAGTTGATTATTAACTAACCCTTTTTCTTCTAGTCTAATTCTTACGCTCTTAGATGTGGTAGTATTGTGTCTATTGTGTTTTTTCATTTACTATGTTATATTAAATTTAATATTAATTAACTTATACTGTGTTTTGCAATCACACACTATCACATCACCACCACAAACTAAGAATAACGTTTATTGGGAAGGTTGTCAAGTAAAATTTTAATTTTTTTTAAAGTTCGATCTCTAATTCGTCTTCTGCCGGCTCTGAATCGAGGTCCGTCTGGTCTTTAGCCATATCATAAGCTTGGTTGGTGGGTTCTTCCACTTCTGGTGATAATTCACCTTCAAACTTGTCAAAATAGAGTTTGGCGTTAGCGATTAAATAATCATAGAATAATTCTTGATCTTCAGGGTTTGATAATAACTCATAAGAATCGATAACGGAGGTTTCAATCTTCTTAAAGCTCGCATATGCCATATTCCGGCCGGTCTCGTCTTGACCGTCTAAACCGAACTCATCACGAGGATCAGTTTCTTCGCCCTCTTCCTCTGATTTTCTTTCCGAATCGGTGCGAATGTCAATAAACTTATCCTCATCGCCGCCAGATTCATCACCAATCGCGATCTCAACCTCTTCCTCGATCGAGTCTTTTGAATACTCGCTGCCGACTTTAGATTTATAAGATGATTCTGAATGATCAAACTCATTCAATTCTGCCTCTTGTTCCCCGGCCACGTTGTTTGCCTCCACAGGAGTCAACGTTGATACAATAGCATTGATAACATGTGCACGAAAGGATTGTCTCTGTTCTGCATTGGTAGTGAGGCTCTTATAGTCGATTTCCAAAACGGGTACGATCTTTTTAAGAAGATCCTCTAACACATTGATGCCGGTTGATTTATTTGGAGCAGGATCAACTGAAGCAACTTCTCTTTCGCGAAGCATATTTGAAAGTTCAAGCTCTGCCAATTCTACCAGAGTCGTCCGGAATAAATTCTCTTCTTCTCTTCTTTTGGTTTTGACATGCGCGATTAAATGTTGTATATTTTCTCTAAGTTCTTTCTCTTCTTTCTGATTCATGACATAATTCCCTTTTCCATAAGTAGTCTGATAACATCGTCGACGGTTTGTTTTTGTTCTCTTCGAATGATATCCGGAGTTTTCTTTTTCTTATCGCGTTTTCCAGGGAAAGGCGCAGCATACCCATTCATACCGCCGGACGCGGCACTCATTTCTTCCAACTCCGGAGCAATCGGCGATCGCTGCCCAAGAATATTGAATAGTTCGTTAATTTTATTTTCTGGAATATATTCAGCTAGCTGCCGCAATGATTCTGTGTCATCTGGGTTGTTTACTAAATTGCTGATCAGTTGTCGCGAATCGCTAGCGCTAAAAGGTTTGTTATCAGAGCGTTCGGAAGGTACTACAGCGTATTCTTCACCAGCTAAGACGTTAATCCCTCGCTTCTTCTTTTTATATTCTGAGGCGCCTGCCCAACGCATGAAATCGCGATCTTTTCTGCTAGCGCCCAAAATAATATTGTCTCCCGCCTTAATATCTAGCGGAGATGTTTCACTAATATAGTCATAAGCAATACTTACTGGTGATCTCTGCTCTGAATTTGCAACTTGTATTTCAACACCCGGCAGGTTTGTAACATCAGAGAAAACTGTTTCCCAAATCCGCTCCGAATGTTCTGCACTAACTTCTGAACCATCATGCGGCAGTGTGCGCTTGGCGCCTTCGGGATTGGAAATCAAAATAATTGTTCTGTCTGCCTTTGGTACACCGTCGCCGGTAGCATAACGACGTACCATATCTGCGTGCCCCTTATGCGGTGGCTTAAAAGCTCCTGGTACCAATGCGATTGTTTGGTTTGGTGCATCGGCATCAACGACGGGATCCCCCGCCTCATCTTCAAGAGCCGCAACTTCGTCATCAGCAACCATATCCAACTCAACTGCATTTTCGGACTGCTCCTTTAGGTTGCTAGCATAGTCCATAACTGCGTTGTAGACGGTTCTCTCTGCGTCTCCTTGAATAACAATGTCTATGATAGGGGTACCCGCCAAGACGCCCTTATAAACCATTTGTGGGAGTTTCTGGTGTTTGTGTCCTGCGGACTTAATTTCTGTCAACCACTCGGCTATAGTTTTCGTTATTTGTTTATTTTTTGAGATTTGAACAGTAAAGTCCTGCCGATTAATAGATTCACCAGTAAACTTGGCAGTTTTATCTACCATAAAGTTAGCGCGACTGAATTCCAAACGATCTACAAATTTCACTCCATTACCCGCATGATCCACTGCGACATATCCTTCGGGGTTAGAAACTACTAGATCTCCTGAACCATCATCAATAAAATGCTTTGTATTATACACAGCATTATTATATTTTTCAATAAAAATGTTTTTGGCTTCAAATAATAGACGAGACACCCGAAAGAGATTAAGAATATCATTCTTAATACTGGTAAAGGAGCTTAAACTTTGTTGTATTGAGTTTTTTACCTTTAATATTCGATTATTTCTACCCCTATCGGTATTCATCTTTTTTAGGGCTGCAGGGCTGATTTCTTTTTCTTTGCGTTTAATATACCAATCGACAAATCCTTCAAAAGAATTTTCTGGGTTTTCTAAAAATTTACCGCTAGCAATTTCCCTATTAATATAGATATTTAATAGAGCCGATGGTAAATTATTATAGTCTATGCTTTTATTAACTACATCAGCCTCTTTAACTAAAGAAAGAATTCTCTTCTCTTCACCAGCAGTAAGAGTTACTGTACCGGTGTCATCTGTAAAGAAAGCATCATCGAACCAAATCCCCGGCGGTCGGTTGAGTGCGCTTACATCTGCTCCAAAACTTGCTCCACTATCTAAGCTATCATAGGTGGTATGAAACACAATACCAAATTTCGATTGCCCAATCTCTCTACCTAAATCTGAATCAACCGGTACCGCATAAACTATCGTGTTTGGCTTAAAGCGGTAGTGTGGTTCTCCATCTATTTGAACAACATCGAGCATTTCATCATCGAACATGAAATCACCCTGCAGGATATTTTTGATCCCAAGGGAGGGGAGATATTTTAATGCTTTCGTTAATTTATCAACAAGCCCGGGCGCATGCCCGTGGTTTCTGACAATATCCTCTTCGGTGTAGTTAATTTTAGGAACCTTATTAAAGATCGATTTAGTTCCTACAAAAAACTTACCATTCTCGGGGTTGATACCAACAAACATAGCCGGCGCGCCATCCCATTTAACAGATGTTTGCACATGTGAATTAGAATTTCCCTTCAGAGTCTCAAGAAGTTCCAGTAGAAATGCCCGGGCCATTTTATAGCCGGCAGGACCTTGCGTGAGAATTAACTCTTCGAGATGAGTAAGATGTGTATTAGCACTACCTTCTTTTAGAAGTGTGGACATTCATTTTCCCTCGTTTAAGCTTTCTTCTAAAATATTGAGTTTTTCATATAGTTCAACGTTTTCATTAAGCATACGTCGGGCATGCCGCTTAATCTCTCGCAAATGTTGTTTAGCAAGCGCTAGGCGGTTTTGTTCTTTGACAGTTTTAGGCTGGAGATTGGTAATGACTTCTTGTAAACCCTGAATGTAGGTGAAAATTGTCTTTTCGCTTACACCTTCACGAATAAAATCACCCCAATTGGAGTTAATCGACATTACTTCATCGCTTCTTTGATAGCTTTACGAACCATCTTACGCATCTTAGCTTCTTGCAGCGCTGCACCTGGCCTTTGGCGAGGATCTACAGCACCGCGTTGATTTCTGGCAGACGAACGTCCTTTGGCACGTCTCTCTTCTACTGGTTCTTCAGCAGACATAGACATATCTTCACCACCCGGCGCCGCAAGTTGCATAAGCAGTCCTTTAAGCTCATCCATCAGCGCGCCAACTCGATCCGCTGGATCTTCATCACCGACTTCACCGCCATGGCTTTCATCACCCATTACAATAACTTCGCCTTCATCCGGCATATCGCCGCATGCTTCTTCGAGATCTTCTGATTTCTCACCAGAATCTTTTTCTTCGGTTTCCTCATCTGTATCCTCAACGTCTTCGTTATCGGATACCTCGTTTAATTTATTGAGGTCCATTTTAAAACCCCATGCTTCTGAAAGGAGGATTTTAATTTCCCCATTTTTCCAATCTTTAGTCGTCATCGCGTAATCTCCTTTTTGTAGATGCTCAAAATAAATAGTCTGTTTTATGCTGTCTTCCCAATCTCGGAAGCACATATTTCCCTTTTCGTATGCTTCACGTTCCATTTCCCGCATGTGAGAATTGTTTTGTGCATAGCCTTCTCCCATTTCACCAGCATCACTAAATTTACCATTACAGTTTTGTGTATGGTGTACGAGTTCGTGGGACAGCGACCGCATAATGTCTTTTGGATGACGACCTGTAGTGTACAATGTTATTGCAACTGCTTCGGGATCATAAAATGCCGTACGCCCCAATGGGTTGGCGGCATTTTCAGGATCACCTTTTAAAAACAATTTAGGTGGATCCTGAAATCCCATCCTTTCTTTTGCGAAAGGCAAAAACTGTTTTACCAGTGGCATAAGATCTTCAATATCAGCCATCTTTCAAAAAAACCTCTTTTTTATGGTCGGAACACCAAATATACATTAAATAGTTTCTAAATGAACGTTTTAATCATTTAAATCACTTGTCCGAGAAACTAGTTTTAAACTGGCAGTAAAAAACTTAATCTCTGGCTGGATTCCATTAATAGGTACCACTTTCGATACTGATATTAATCGACCGGAACTTATCTCTTTATTAATAGTTGTAATAATACCATAATTTGTTAACCATTCTTGTTGAAATTTATCAAACGTGGTCCACTCCACAATATCACCAATATTAAAGTCTTGCTCTAATAAGCTACCAAAATTATCTTTTCTATCCATTATATGAAACTATCCACGAGCAAACTCCTACTGATAGTCTTTCTCTCATAATTGTTTTTGCTTCATCGTGATCTTTAAAAGGACCATCAGACTGCAAATATTCTGCATGCTCATCATACACATATACTAGGAATAGTTTTCCGTCATTAATATCCCAGTGTTTAGAGAGATATCTTCTCTTTTTTCTTGCTGCCTTTTTTAGTGCCATCCCATCCATAATTAGAGGATGCGCCAGATAATGCCTTATTATGTATACCTTTGTATACAAAACTCTTAATTTTTTTATCTAATTCAACAACCTCGATGGCGCGCGAGTCATAGCGCACAATTTCTATTTTCATTTTTCATCTCTTTTTGAATAAATTAAAGCTAATAAGGTTATAACACAAAATTCATAACCAAAAAAGCCGTAAGTCACCCAACTTGTTAATAAAATAACTAATCCAAACCAAAATGAATTAAACGTATAAAACATTAATTAAATCCTATTTCTTCTATCTCTTTGTGTTCAATACATATTATATCAGCATTTGTACAATATATTAAGGTCCGTCCTTGTAAATCATATTCTTTTTCTAAAATATAGACGATTGAACCTCTATCAACATTAACCATTTTTTTACTAAACGGATCATACGCCCACAAAAAACCTTTTCCTTTGATCATCACCGGTGGAATTACTTCGTCTTCTTCTGTCAGTATTCCGGATAATTGTTTATATAAAGCTTTTAAAGTTTCTTCTGCTTGTGAACTTGTCTTTTTAGCTGCCATTCTGACCGCCTATAAATAGCTCATGAGAGCCAGCGCCATCCCCATACCAAACTGAACAACCATAAAAACAGTCACAGCTTTTGTTTTAAAGAGTTTTAAATCTTCAACATCTTCGAGGGTATTTTTTATTTGTGAGGGGGATACAACGTCATCTATTCTTTCTTTCCATGCTTTAAGTTCTTGTACTCTATCTTCTTTTGCCTTAAGTTCAGTTAATTGACTCTTTAC
>Ga0114997_10001385_pt1 | contig 20202 bp, 14 predicted proteins | sample ArcticOcean_MG_C_2_FD_87045 | JGI IMG/M metagenome (GOLD analysis project Ga0114997, IMG submission 87045) | Marine microbial communities from western Arctic Ocean - ArcticOcean_MG_CB4_136 | ecosystem: Environmental > Aquatic > Marine > Oceanic | place: Arctic Ocean: Canada Basin | collected...
GTAATCCAGATTTAATAGTTCTAAACTTTCACGACATCTTTGTAATGTTTCATCATAGCTTGTGGCATGTACTCTTCGTAATTTAGTGACTACAAAAATCTCTTCTCTAGGGATTTTCGACTCTCTAATCGCTTCACCAACAGCCTCTTCATTACCATAAGCTGTTGCAGTATCGATTAACCTATACCCTTGATTGAGTGCATGAATAATAGAGGATTTACATTCTTCACCATTCATTTGCCAAACACCAAGACCGAACCTTGGCATTGCTATTTCAAACAGTTTTAAACCCGTTTCAGTATCGCCATGACCTATCATCACATGGTCAACCATGACACTCGATTGACCTACTAAACTTGAGTCATTCGACGTGCTAGTTTGAAACCAGTAACCTTCTCGAGAGTATATGGGCGAGTTACCAGAAGGCGTAGAACTACCCTATGCCAAAGTGGCAACACCAAGACCTTCAGCATCTCTAATCGTCAGTAGGATTAACTCAGGGAAAGAGGAAATTCTTCTATGTCACAGAGTTTCTGAAGTACCGGCTTTCCCGGATTTTTGGGCATTCCCTGGCGGCGGAGTAAGTCGTGTAGATAAAAAATTAGCAGAAGAAGAACCTGATTGGTTTGCGCATACAAATGATGCAGTTTCAACTATAACATTGTTGAGAGAATTAGTTGAAGAAGTAGGATTCTCACCAAATGGAAAAGGCTCTTTGGAATTAGTAGATAAAGAAATACAAGAAGAAATATGTAAAGATAAGAATGCATGGGGAGATTTCGTTAAAAGAGGATTGTTGAAAATTGAGAATTTTAACTCACAAATAATTGCAGAGCGTACTATGCCACCTCTCGCACCTGTAAGATTTACGAATACTTTTCACCATTTATCAATAGGGGACTCAACAATCGAACCAAGATTCACAGAGGGATTATCTGAATTCGACGAATACAAGTGGTGGCAACCGAAAGAACTCCTCAAATGTTGGCTGAAGCATGAAGTAAGATTGCCTCCCCCTCAAGTTACTTTGACCAGAAACATAGTTCAAGCAATTGATGAATTTGGAAATTTAAAGGCTGCATTTGAAAAAATAGCTGAAAATCCGTCAAAAGGATACCATATCTTAGAATTCGCACCAGGAGTTGAATGTTTACCCTTACCAACTCAAACACTACCACCTGCAACTCATACTAATTGTTATGTTTTAGGAGTTGCAGGTGGAGAAAGAGTGATTATCGACCCAGCGGCAAAAAGTAAAGAAGCATTAGAAATTTTAAGAAGAAAGGTAGATGAAATTGAGCGAACTGGAAGTAAAATAATTGCTACAATATTTACCCATAAACATCCTGATCATATTGGAAATTTAAGTGAAATTTCAAAGATATATCAAGCACCTATATGGGCGAGTAAAGAAACACTGGAAGTTACCCCTAAATGTAACGCTGATATGGTACTAAAAGAAGAAGATTCTTTTGAATTAATAGGAGATGGTGAATCAGTACTTTGGAGAGTAATAGAGACACACGGACATTGTCCTGGACATATTTGCTTGAGTGGAGATGCTGGTATTATCAGTGGAGATAATGTAACAGTCATTGGAACTATCCTTGTACCTTCAAGCGATGGTGATATGAATCAATATCTAGATGGTTTGGAGAGAATCAAAAATCTCAATCCACCCTTATTATTCCCTGGACATGGCCCCTTTTCTGCAAATCCTCAAAGACTACTGGACAGATATATTAGACATAGGAGAAAAAGACATCAGGCAGTTTTTGATGCTGTAAGAGATAATTATACCGAATTGGAATCTATTGCTAAGAAAGCATATGAAGATACTCCTGAAGCGCATCCAATGTTATTAATTGATCAAACATTATCGCATCTAAAAGGACATATTAAATCTGGTGACATTAGAAATGAAAACGGCAAATATTTGATAAATATGCGTCAATAAACGCGCCATTCGGGTTAATGTTGAATAAGTAATGATTGTTAGAGTCACATAAATAGGAGTTTTTCCATGACTGATGATAAATGGTGGGGTAAAGCAGAATCCGAAAAAGAGGCTGTTAATTCTAAAGAAGAAGTTGAAGAAATGATGAATCATACCGAAATGATGAAAATCAAAAGAGAAGAAGAAATAGCACAAGCACAGCATGAATTCAATATGAGTGAAATAAATCAAGAAATGCTAGGAACAAAAACCGGAAGTCAAACTCCGGAAATGAATAATCAAAATGCTGTGACAAAACAAAAGGGGAAAGAAGGATCATTTAGCTGGATGACAGATGATCCAGGATATCTTTTTCTAGCAATTATTGTTTCTTTGGGTTTTATAGCATCAATCCTTGGTTCAATATTGGTACCAGATGTAGATGAAATATGGGGAATTACTGATGCCACAGTTCTAGAGGGAACTGAGTGGATAGAATATGATAATTCTTACGAAGAATGTTCAGATTATGATGATTATGATGACTATTGCTACGGAGAATGGTACTGGGTATATTCATATGATTGCTATGCCGATGTTTACTACAATTATTCAATCTCAGGTACAGAGTATTTTGGTGAATATTATTTATTTATAGACGAATTCTCAGACTATTGTTTAGAGGAAGTTGAGTATAATATTATTCCAATTAATTCGACTTTAGATGCGTGGTATAAGATTGAAGAGAATGAGATGAGTCAACTTGAATCACCAAGTGACTCGGGCTCATTTCTTGCATTCTTGGGCCTATGTTGCTTACTACCTATTTTGCTAAGTTTACTATTCTTTATGTATTTTGAGGGAAATAATGATGAATATCACAATTCATCCTCTAACGAGAGTAATGAACTTCATCATTACCATCACGGAGGAGGAATTATGGGGGGAATATATTATGGAAGCCCATGGTATAGAAGACCATGGTTCCATCGTCGAAGAAGTAGAAGGAGAATGCGAATCTCGGTTGGTGGAGGTCGTCGCTCAAGTGGTGGAGGTCGTCGCTCAAGTGGTGGAGGTCGTCGCTCAAGTGGCGGAGGTCGTCGCTCAGGTGGTGGCGGAAGAAGATCTCGCTAATTTTGTAAATATGTTACGGGAGTGAATAAATGGAAACACATTGGGAAGGGATTCCTGAACTTCCAAATTGCGAAGGTAGGGAAGATTGGATTAAAGTTTCAAAAAATGTCTCTTTGAGAGTCTTTATTTGGGAACCAATTGATCATTCTCTTAGAAAATTATCACCAATAATCATGGTTCCAGGGTGGGGTTCGGTTTTCGAAGGATGGAGGCCTTTAATCACAGAATGGGTTGGGAAAAGGCCAATAATATATATTGAAACAAGGGAAAAATCAAGTGCTATTTTTGAAAGTAAGATGGGAATAAAGGATTTTCATATGAGCAATTACGCAAATGATATTGCCGAAATAATAAAATCTCTTGATTTGAAAGATGACTTTCATTTCTTCTCATCATCCCTAGGATCTACAATATTAATTGATGGATTACAGTCGGGACTATTTAGTGGTAAAAGTTCAATATTCTTAGCTCCAAATCAAAGATTTAAATTCCCACTTTGGGCTAGAATATTGATCAAAATGCCTTTCCCTAACTTTACATTAAAATGGCTGATTAAAACTGCAATATGGGGAGTGGAACGTAAAGTTAAGGAAGAAGGGCAAAAGATTCGTTATCGAAGAACACTCTTATCACAAAATTTTGAGAGAATTAGATTATCTGCAAGGTATCTAATGAAATATTCATTACCAGATAATTTATCAAAGGTAATTATTCCATGTGCAATAATAACAGCAGATTCAGATAAATTACATGGTCTAAAAGATGTAGAGAGTATAGCAAATAGAATACCTAATGCGAAGATGATACAGGTCCCATCTAATCAATATGCACATGAATCAGACTTTCTCAAAGAGATTGAAGATTTTCATGCATCTATATGATTACAACACGTAAGCCTAAGCGATTGCCTGATGAAGGAAGGCACTTACGGGATAATGAGAGACATGCGTGAACAGGCCTCATCTTTTGACGTAGCACGTATTGTACGTGAGCTTTCCAAGATGATAGGCGCTAGAGCACGCAAGGCATATCAGCCTCATTATGAACAAGTAGTAATAAGATTAAATCCGAAAGGAATACCATCCTCTGATTTAGTAATAGTTAGTGGAAGAAGGATATACCTTTCACAACGTGATAGACCTATGCCATCACAACCATCACAATTTGCAATGGTACTCAGGAAGCATCTGAATAATTCAAGACTTATTGCAGTTGAACAATTAGGTTTTGATAGAATCATTTCTATGACATTTGAACATGGAAGTGGGAAATTAAAGTTAATAATCGAACTTTTCAGAGATGGAAACGTATTACTTCTAGATAATGAGGGAGTGATAATTCAACCACTTACTCATGCCAATTATGCTAGTAGATCTCTCAAAAGAGGTGTCGAATATGTGCCACCACCAGCAGCAGTAGATCCGAGAGAAATGAATAGAAAAACATTAGATAAATTACTTGATGAAAGTGATGATGATTTAATCAGAACCTTGGCTGCAAGGGGTAACTTGGGTAGGATTTATGGCAGTGCAATTTGCGCTTCTGCGGAATTAGATGAGAAGTTGAAGGCGAAAGAACTTGACGATGAGCAGAGAGAGAATTTAGATAACTCAATACAAATTTTATTGGAAGAATTAGCAAATGGTAAATCAAGTATGATGTGGTTTGAAGATAAAGAATCACTAAATATATGGAATAATGCTATTGATGAATCTAGTAAAGATAGTTCATCGGGAGCAATTAAAGAGATTGCACCTATTGATCTGAGATATTTAGATCGGGAACTATCAATTGAGATCCCTACGCTATGTTCAGGTTATGATTCTTTTTTTGGGTCCCATGATGCGTCTGCATTTATTCGGAGAGAGGAAGAAAAGCTTGTCAGCATAGGTCAAGACATAGGTGAGAAGAAAGCGAAGTTAGAGAGAAGAGCAGACCAACAAAGAACTGCAATAGGTAGATTTTTGTCACAGGCAGCTATCAATCAAGAATTAGGAAAAGCAATGCAAGAAAATTGGACACATTTAGAAAATATCATGATTCAATTTAATGGTGAAATTTCTAAATCAACGTGGCAAGAAGTTTCTGTCAAATGCCAGGAGGTCCCTTGGATTGACAGACTAAATCCCGAAAAAGGTACTTTCGTAGTTTTCCTTCCTGATGATGATGGTGAACCAGGTTCTAGTGTGACAATGTATGCAAATAAATCAGTACATCAGAATGCTCAACGATATTTCCAGGATGCTAGAACTTTGAAAGAAAAATCGAAAGGTGCTAAAAAAGCATTGAAAGATACTGAAAATACTAAATCAAGGCAGGATAAGAAAAGAGCTAAAGATGTTGCAGCTGGTCGCGTTAAAGGTATCCAAAGAAGTAAGAAATTTTGGTTTGAAAAATATAGATGGGCCATTCTTGAAGGTGGACATATACTTGTAGGAGGCAGAGATGCTAGAGGTAACGATACTATTGTTAGAAAACATCTCAATACAAATGATCTTTATATTCATGCAGACCTACATGGTGCACCATCGTGTTCATTAAAATTAAAAGATGGATTTAAGGCTCTAACTGGTATTACAAATCTACCTGAAGGGGTTATTTCCTTACAAATTGCTCAAAATTTAGCAGAAGGAAAGGAAGATGCCAGAGATTTAGATGAAAAAATATTTTCACAAGCAGCACAAATGGCTGTTTGTTGGTCTCGAGCGTGGGGGAGTGGAGGGGCAGCTGCAACCGCATTTCATGTTAGACCAAGTCAAGTATCAAAACAAACTGAAAGTGGGGAGTCTCTTGGAAGAGGAGGATTCGTAGTTAGAGGACAACGAACATGGCATAGAGATTTACCATTAGAAATAGGTATGGGAATTGGTGTAATAAATGGAGTACCATTACCTATATGCGGTACTGTTGAAAGTATTGCAAATTTATTCGAAAAGTGGATAAAAATAACTCCAGGTAGAGAGAAAAAAGAATCTGTTGCAAATAAAATTTCCAAGGCTACAGGGCTAATTCAAGATGACGTATTAGCATCACTACCACCTGGTGGATGCAGTATAGAGGATCACGGATTAATGAAAAAATCTATTGAACTCTAAGCGCCCATTCAGGAGCAGTTATCGCATATAATGCACCATCGGTGAATACACCATATAGTAACTCTCTATCTTTTATCGTACCTTCTAACCTCATCCCTAATTTCTCTGCGATTTTTCGACTGGCAACATTATTGATGCTGGCTTCAATAACAAAACGATGGATTTTATTATTAAAAATTAAATTATTGATTAATGATTCGCAACAACGAGTGACTATTCCATTACCACTTTTATCCTGAGATATCCAATAACCTAGACCACATGACCTATTATCCCAATCGACCCAATTAATACTAATATTACCTACTAAATTACCATTTTCTCTAATTAGCCAAACGCCTGAAGAACCTTGTAATCGATCTTTAATAGATATTTCAATAAAATTAATTTCGTCGACTATAGATAGATTAGAATCGAGCCATGGCAACCATTCCCTAAGATATTCCCTATTTCCATCAACAAGTTGGAATAAATCAGATGCATCTTCAAATGTGGGAGCTACAATAGATAAATTATCATCGATTATGATTTCAGGAGAGAATATAAATCCTAATTTTTTAGAATTATTCGAGGAGTCGAAAGAATCTGCCATATTAAGCCGTATAAGACATGATTATTTCAATTAGAGTATGAATTACAACCTTTAAAATCGAAAAATCGGAACGGTCCCAACAGTAATGATTCAAGAGTAAAACGCTATCGGACGAACATGAGTGAACCAACGAGTGATGAGAATTGGACCTATGGGAACTATTTGCAATTAGAAGGATTACTCAGTCTCCAAGGAGAAGAAAGAGGAATTTCTTCGGATGAAATGCATTTCATTATAGTCCATCAAACCTTTGAATTATGGTTTAAGCAAGTAATTAGAGAACTATCTGAAGTGAGAAATATATTATGTCAAGAACAAGTTCCTGAAATCGATATTCCGAGAGCGGTCGAACATTTAGGTAGAACTACTGAAATTTTCAAGTTGATGGGTGCTCAATGGGGAGTTATGGAAACCCTTACACCTCAAGGATTCTTATCATTCCGAGATGGTTTAGGATCTGCATCAGGTTTTGAATCATATCAAATGAGAAAATTCGAAATACTCCTTGGATTGAAGAATGAAGACAGATTATTTGGGATGGACCCTTTGGATACATTTAGGAAATTAGCTAAGAATAGCCCAAATGATGCTGCTATTTTAGCAGATTTAGAAGAAATTACAGCTAAACCATCACTAGAAGAATCATTAATGAAGTGGATATCTAGAACTCCAATTATGGGCTCAATTTATGGAACAGAAAATGACCAATCCTCAGTTCAAAATTATGTAGATGCACATTTATCATCACATAAATCAATGGGAGAATTAGCAGCAGAAAGAATGTCAGGATATGGTGTGTCGGATGTTGAGAAAGCAAATGCAAGATTCAAGGCAGCACATGATGGAGCAATTTCATTCCTAATGCCAGAGGGTGAACTTAGTAGAGCAAGAGCAAGTTTGTTGTTCATAGAATCTTATCGAGAATTACCTCTTCTAGCGTGGCCAAGAAAACTAATAGATGCAGTTGCTGAACTTGAGGAATCAATGGTGAAGTGGAGACATTCACATGCAAGAATGGTTGAACGAATCATGGGTAGGCGTATAGGCACAGGAGGAACTAGTGGAGTAGATTATTTAGATATGACTTCACAATACAGAGTATTCAAAGATTTGTGGGCTGTACGAACTATTCTAGTAAAAACACAAGATAGACCAAAATTAATTAATCCTAGTTTTTATGGTTTTAACTCAAATAATGAGGCTTGAAAACTAGTTTCTTCATCGCACTGTTCAAGACCAGTACCTCAGTCGAGGAGTTATGCCCAAAGCTGTAATATGTGCTTTCGCACGTACTCCTATGGGGAAATTCAGAGGAGCACTCTCAAAATATTCTGCTACCGAGTTGGGAACTAAGGTAGTGAAAGAGCTTATTGGAAGAATCAATTTGGACCCCAAAAGCGGTATAATCGAGCAGGTTTACATGGGTCAAGTTTTGCAAGCAGGTTCAGGTCAAGCACCGGCAAGACAGGTTGCAATAAATGCAGGATTACCATATTCTACACCCTGTACGACCATCAACAAAGTTTGTGGGTCAAGCCTCAAGGCAGTAATGATTGCAGCTAGTGATATAATTTCAGGACATGCAGACGTCATCATAGCTGGTGGAATGGAATCAATGAGTAATGCACCGTATTTCGCTAATAATGTCAGAAAAGGTGAAAATATTGATTTTAATTCTTTGAAATCAGTTATGACTCATGATGGTTTAACCGATGCATTTGATGGGACTACAATGGGTATGACGGGTGAAATCGTAGCTGCTGAATTCAATCTTTCTCGAGAACAATCTGATGCATATGCTGTACGATCTCATGCTCTTGCTAATGCTGCATGGGAAAATGGATGGTTTAACCAAGAGGTTATCCAGATAGATGAGTTAGAAGTTGATCAAGGAATAAGACCTGGAACTAATATGCAAAAATTAGGGAATCTAAGAACTGTTTTCATGGAAAATGGTCAGGTGACTGCTGGAAATTCTAGTCAGGTATCAGATGGAGCCTCTGCGGTACTAGTTTGTTCCGAAGAAAAAGCTGTGGAACAAGGGTGGCCAATACTAGCAGAAATATTAGATTATACTACATCGGGAGTGGAGCCTAAAAGAGTAATGATGGCACCCATATCAGCAGTGGAAACTCTTCTTCAAAGAAATGATTTAGATATTATGGATATAGATATTGTTGAACATAATGAAGCCTTTGCTGCTGCATCTTTAGCAGTACAAATAGCTCTTAAAGTACCAGAAGATCGATTTAATGTCCATGGAGGTGCTGTTGCCATGGGCCATCCATTAGGTTCAACTGGAACACGCTGTTTAATGACTACAATTAATGCCTTAAATAGAACTGGTGGAGATAAAGGTATTGTCACTATTTGCCTAGGTGGAGGCAATGCTGTGGCCATGTTAATAGGGAAAAAATAAATTATAATTAGTCTCATTATGGCTCTAAAGAGTCATTTAATCAGTCAATGCCCTTATGTGGGGGTCGCTGGCCGTTCCGCATCATGGTCAAGCCTGCAAGAGCACATACCCGCTTCGAGAAAGCACGAATAATTGGCGCACGCGCACTTCAAATTAGCATGGGAGCACCCTTATTCGTATCAGAGGATGAATTAAGAGACGAATTCGCTTTAGAACTGATACAACTTTATGGAGTAGAAGATGCAAAAGATAGAGTTGTTCTAGATCCAATGAAGATTGCTACTTTAGAATATATTAAACATAGAATACCAATTGATGTCGAACCACATCTTGATGAATAAAACAAGATTATATTTATGACAATTAGGTCGTGAAGTAGTGGGATTCGAAAGAGTCAAGGTTGAGAAATTAACTGCTGTCCTAATTGGACTGACAATACTTGTAATTGCTGCAGGGGGAGTCATAAGAATTTATGATGCTGGAGAATCATGTCCTGACTGGCCAACATGTTTTGGTACATGGGGATTCGATGTGTCTGAAGAAGAACAAAAAGAATGGTTTTTAGAAAATCCTAATGAAATCGACTCAAGAGGTTCTAGCCACACATATACTTCGTTTCAAATATTTACTGAATGGATTCATAGATTTCTAGCTGGAACTATCCTGGGACCTCTGGTATTACTTAATTTTTGGTTGGTGATGAAAGATCAAGAGTTAACTAAAGAAGTCAGATTAGCATCATTCACATCGGTTATTTTGATAATTTGGCAAGGTTTCTTAGGATTTGTAACGGTTAAAATGGATAATCAACATTGGAGTGTTGCACTTCATTTAGCCTCAGCATTACTATTCTTAATGTGTTTAATTTGGATATGGCTATCTACATTAAGAGAAAAAGAAGAACTACCATCTTGGATACTATTTGACCCGATTCTAGCAAATAAGTGGAAAAAACGCATAGCATTGCTATCAATTGGGACTTTTATTACACTATTTGTAGGAGTTTTTGTTTCAACAACACCCGGAGCTAATCAAGGGTGTGGAGTTTCGGGTTTCCCTAATTCTTGGCCTCTATGTAATGGTTCATTAGATTGGAAAATTACTAACTTTGAAGCGCAATCACAAATTTTACACAGACAAATAGTAGGATTAATTGGATTAGTCCTAATTTTTTCATCATATATTATTTGGAAAGAAAACAGGGATGAAGAATATGGTTCATTATTATGTAGATGGATTTGGCTGGCTACAGCCCTCTATTTATTTAATATCGCATTAGGGGGTTTATATGTTCTTTCAGCAAAATTAGACGGATTTGAAATTACATTTTTTGAGATACTATCATTATTACATTTAATGCTTGCATCAACAGTATTTGTAATAATTACAACCCTATTTTTAGTAGTCAAAATAGTCACATTGTATGATGGAAATTATTTACTATCGGATAATAGTAACCAATGAGTTTCAAAGACTAGCAGCAATAGGAGTCAACATGTCAGAGACAAGGGGGATGGCAAAAACCCTATTTTCTTTGACTAAACCAAGAGTAGTAGTACTTCTACAGATAACTGCAATGTGTGCAATACTTAGCCATGACTTTATTGAAATAAATAGAATAAATTATAATACTCTAGAAAATATGTTAATTGTTTTTATTGGTGGCTATCTAACTGCTGGAGGCGCTAATTGTATCAATATGTGGTACGATAGAGACATTGATCCAATTATGAATAGAACGTCGAAAAGACCCCTTGCAGTTGGTGAAATTTCACCAGCAGGTGCATTAATTTTTGGAATTGTAATTTCCTTACTTGGAACATTATGGCTAATACAAATGGCAAATGAAGTTGCTGCTTTCTGGGCTTTATTTAGCATCTTATTCTATGTATTCATATACACAATCTGGCTGAAAAGAACTAGTACTCAGAATATAGTAATAGGTGGAATTGCAGGTTCAACACCTCCAGTTATTGGTTGGTGTGCAGCGGAAGGTAACCTAGAAATATCAATGAATTCATTACAAGAATTTACTAATTCTATTTTCGACATTGGAGGATATATGCCGTGGTTTATGTTCTTATTGATATTTTTATGGACACCTCCGCACTTCTGGGCCTTAGCATTATATCGTTCAGAGGAATATGAAAAGGTAGGCGTGCCAATGATGCCAAATGTAAAAGGAAAGCATAGAACTTTAGTAGAAATGAAGATTTATTCGGTTATTTTAATACTTTTATCATTAACAGCCCCATTAAGCTATCATGAAATCGAATATTGGTCCAATCTTAATTTAGATTTAAATAATATTTTAATTATCTTAAACACTGGAGTTCTAAGTTTCTGGTATGCATTGACAGTATGGGGAATTGATGTAATGGAAGATAATGATGAAAATAATAGGATGCCTACTGCTTCTTACTCATTCTTCGTATCACTGAGCTATCTAGCATTGATGTTTATTGCCTTAGTATTATCAAGTATAGGAGTAGAAGGAGCAATTGTAAGTTTAGTATTGGTAATATTATTGATTTTGCGAGATAAAAAAAATAAAAAATAATTTAGAATATGGCTAAATTGTACTAAACTTGAATGATAACCCGATGGATTCAAACACCTAATAGTTAGTCCACTAATCATAAGAACGGAGAGGTCAGAGATGAAGGAATCAGAACTAATCTATGATTGGAATACCATTGACTATGAAATAAAAAGAGTTTCATCTCAACATCCACATGATGTGTGGTTCGATGATGAGACTCTGAGAGATGGTTTACAAAGCCCTAGCGCGAGAAATCCGACTATAAATCAAAAAATAGAATTAATTGATTATATGGAAAAATTAGGTATCCAGAAAGTAGATTTAGGATTGCCAGGTGCTGGTCCTTTTCACATTAAACATATTGATGAGATGCTTTCTCATATGACTGAGAATTCATATGATCTAAGACCGGGATGTGCTGTTAGAACTGTAGTTAGTGACATCGAACCATTAGTAGATCTTCAAGCAAAATATGAAAGACAAATTCAGGCAAGTGCTTTCCTTGGAACAAGTCCTATACGCCAATATACTGAGGGCTGGGATATGGAAAGGATTCTTTCAACCGCTGAAAAGGCAGTGACTTTTGCGGTTGATAATGACATCCCGGTGATGTTTGTTACAGAAGATACTACAAGAAGTAAACCTGAGGAAATAAAGCAAGTATATACTCGTGCCATAGAACTTGGAGCAGATAGAATCTGTATATGTGACACTTGTGGGCACGTAACTCCTAATGGAGTTAAAAAGTTACTCAGTTTTATTCAAGAAGAAGTAATACCTGATTCTGGAGTTAAGCGTAGAGATATAGAGGTGAATTGGCACGGTCACCAAGATAGAGGACTTGGTGTTGCAAATAATCTAGCTGCAGTTGAGGCTGGTGCCGATGTAATACATGGAACAGCATTAGGAGTAGGTGAAAGAGCTGGAAATGCACCTTTAGATCAGACTTTAGTTAATCTCAGTTTGATGGGAGTTATCAGTAACGACCTCACTTCTCTAAATGATTATATGAAAAAGGCTCACGAGTATATCGAAGTTGATCTACCAAGAAACTACCCTGTTTTTGGAAAAGATGCTTTTGAAACTGGAACAGGGGTTCACGCCAGTGCAGTAGTTAAAGCAATGAAAAAAGGAGATGACTGGTTGGCAGATAGAATTTATTCGGGAGTACCAGCACAGGATTATGGATTAGAACAGGTGATAAGAATTGGGCACATGAGTGGTCGGTCGAATATTACCTGGTGGTTAGGTAAAAATAATTACGAAGTAACTGATGATTTAGTAGCACATCTTTTTGATATTGCCAAAAAACAGAGAAGGCTAATGGATGATAATGAAATCCATATGGAGATTAAAAAATGGAAAAAACAATGATGTATCGTTAATGCAAAACTAACGAATACCTAAAGCCTCATCGACCACGACAAGTACATGCGTTCTGTAATAGTTGCCGTGTTGATTTTATTTCTAGCACCATTTTCCGGCTTAGTTTCAGCGGATTCAGAGATTAATATGGATTCAAATAATGAGGAACGAGACTTAGTTATCCCTACTTATTCTATAGCTGTACAACTAGCCTTTGAGAGAGTATCTAATTTAGACCAGTATAGCGTCGAGGAATTAGAAAATACAAAAGAATGGTTAATAGTGACGGACAATACCATCGAAAAACAAAAAAAGTTTACTTCTGCTCCAGATCAAATTGAAGAATCTTCAGTATTACATGGTGCATATATTTGGACTTACTATTCATCAGGAAATTTAGTAAATAAACTAGATAATCTCATGTTGAATGATGAAATAGAATCATTTTCGCCACTTATTACTAAGAAACAAATCACTAGATCATTACCTAACGATGAAGATTTTGATGAACAATGGCATCTACGTAATACGGGTCAAACTTCAGGGTTATCTGGAGAAGATGCGAATTTGACTTCAGTATGGAATTCATATACTGGAGCTGGTATAATAATTAGTGTAGTTGATGATGGTTTAGATAAAGATCATCCCGATATTTCGCCGAATTATTCGCCAACTCATTCTTATGACTGGTGCAATAGTGATTCAGACCCAACGCCTACCAGTAACAACGGTCATGGGACCGCTGCAGGAGGAGTTGCTGCTGCTGCTGGCAATAATACAATTCATGTGTCAGGCGCTGCTTATGACGCGACATTAGCTGGTTCTACATTAATTGCTTGTGGGACTGGAGATTCGACTGATGCTGATGCTTTAAGTTTCCTAAATAATGAAATTGATATTTATACTAACTCATGGGGACCATCGGACAATGGACAAACATTATCTGCACCGGGGCCATTAACGCTCGCTGCATTTGAAGATGATGCATATAATGGAAGAAATGGATTAGGTAACATCATCACATGGGCAGCAGGAAACGGGCTCACAAGTGATGATAATGCCAATTATGATGGCTGGGCAAATAGTAGATTCACTATTGCAGTTTCTGCAATTACACATTATGGTGAACAATCATACTATGCTGAGCCTGGAGCCAATATATTAGTTACAGCACATTCGAATGGAGATGGCGAGGGAATAACAACAACTGACATTCATGATGACCCTGATATTTCATCAGATGACGCAGGATATGACAATGGAAATGTGACTAATAGCTTTGGAGGAACTTCTAGTGCAACTCCCTTAGCAGCTGGAGTCATAGCATTGATATTAGATGCTAATGAGAACCTGACTTGGAGAGATTTACAACACGTATTAGTAAATAGCGCCAGAATGAATGACCCTAATGATTCGAGTTGGGAAATAAATAATGCGGGCCATGATGTTTCTCACAAATATGGTTTCGGAGCAGTAGATGCTGGCGCTGCAGTCGCTTTGGCAGAAAATTGGACAAATGTAGATACTGAAGTAAATCAAACATTTGGACCATTTACACCCTCCTTTTCAATCCCAACATCGAGTAATTCTTGGAGTGAATTCAATGTTCAAGTCACTGAAGATATAAGTATAGAGAGTATAGACATAATAGTAGATATTGATCATTCTAGTAGGGGGGACTTAGACATTGTTCTAGAATCTCCCAATGGGACTCAGTCATGGCTTGCAGAAGAGCATAACGATGGAGGTAATGATTACTCTAATTGGTTATTTAATACAGTTCATCATTGGGATGAAAGCAGCCTAGGAACTTGGATTTTAAAAATAAGAGACACAACCGCTGGTTCATCTGGCACTCTAAATTCATGGCAGATGATAACTCATGGTATGGATATAGATTTAGATCATGATGATGATGGTTTATCAGATGAGAATGAAACATTAATTTGGGGCACTGACCCATATAATGAAGATACTGATAATGATGGTATAAATGATTATGATGAGATCTTTGTATACATGACAAATGCCACTCAAGCGGATTCTGATTTCGATGGTCTTTCAGACTTAATAGAAATTTCATTACATCAAACAAACCCTAATGATTATGATACTGATGATGACCTGCTTGGTGATGGTGCAGAAGTTAATTTGTGGGGAAGTAATCCGTTGGTTTATGATGCCGATGATGACTCTGACTTTTACTATCATTTCAATGACTGTAACGACCAGAATGCAGATATAAATCCAGGTAAACCAGAAAAATTAAACGGCTTTGACGATAATTGTGATGAATTTATTGATGAAGGATTTAATTTTACAGATCGAGATAACGATGGTCTGAAAGATTGGCCAGAATTTCACATACACAATACAGATTATAAAGATCCAGACACTGATGATGATGGCCTAAAAGATGGGCAAGAAGTAAATGTTTATGCAGACCAAGGAGCTAATCCCTTAGTTTATGATGAAGACTCTGATCAAGATGGTTGGTATTGGTTCCAAGATTGCGATGATGAAAATATCCATAGATCACCTGGACTTAGTGAAATATTAGATGGTATTGATAATGACTGTGATGAAGATATTGATGAAGATTTCATTGATTTAGATACTGATACAGATGGATTATCGGATTATGAAGAATATTATTACACCTCAACTAATCCGAATGATGGAGATACGGATGATGATGGATTATCCGATGGAATAGAAGTTAACACTTATGCTGAACTTGGAGCAAATCCTTTAGTTTATGATGAGGATGCTGATTCTGATGGTTGGTATTGGTTCCAAGATTGCGCAGATGATGATAATGAACGTTCTCCATCACTGACTGAAACTTTAGATAAAAAAGATAATGATTGTGATGAAGAAATTGATGAAGACTTCCTTGTAATCGATTCTGATTCTGACGGGTTGTCGGATTATGAAGAATTCCACAATATAAATTCAAATCATAATGATGAAGACACAGACGGAGATGGCATAAATGATGGCTCAGAAGTACTAGTGAAAATGTCTGACCCTCTAATTTTTAATTATGATAATGATGAGGATGGGTTTTATGATTTCGAAGATTGCAATGATCTAAACTTAGAAATTTATCCTGGGGCAACGGAAGTATGGAATGGTTTGGATGATGATTGTAATGATTTAATAGATGATAACCTACGACGTCAAAACCTTGTACTAACTGTTCCACAAACTCAAGCAATTTATAATTGGGATGCAGTAAATGATTCACTGATTTTTGGGCTAAATAATATACCATCTCAAGTAACTACAGATATATCTTGGAAGATAGGGGACTTTGACTTAGGAAAAAATCTATCTAATGGGGATACAAGATTGTACATTAATCTCCTAGATTGCGATAAAAATAATGATAACTTAACAAAATTATTGTGTAATAACGGAACCAGTAGTCAAGAAATAAGAGCAACCATAATTGATTCAGGGATTACTACAGAATTTGTATGGGAGGTTAATATGGTAGTTTGGATACCTCCACCAACATTTATTGAAAATCTTTTATCGTTTATCGGCAGCGGTATTGGTTTAGCATTCTTATCAAGTATAATCTTAACAATAGTTGCTATTGGAGCGTTCATAAGCATTAGAATATCACAGAAAAAACGTTTAGAAGAAGCATATACCGCTTACAGTATTCCATCGGTAAGGGTTGATTATAGCACTAATTTCGCTAAAACAGAACTACCATCTGCTCCAGATTTATCAATATTAGAATCTCAGATATATAATTACAAATCAGATACCGAGTTGCCAATACTATCTGCAGAAATACCAATTATGGATATTCCAAGTAAGAAAGTTCGTGAAGAAGACTTTGTTGAATTAGTAGAAATCCCATCGAAAATAATTGAAGAATAATCACTCAGATTCTTCTTCAAGGGATATGTTCTCATTGTTTCCCCATTCAGCATCAGGACTACCGCCTAACCATTCACCTTCAATTGAAATATCTTCCACCTCATCATCTTCGCGCCATGGAGGCTCTCCATCTGAGCCACTAATAATTAGACAACCTTCATCATCAAGCCTATTTTGAAGAGTTTTAATTCCTCTTTTCATAGGTAAAAGATGACCGATGGGAGTCCCAGCGGTTACAAATGGATGCGTAGCAGTACAAATTAATAATCCTCTATTGGGAGAATGCACATCATGACTTACTCCAGGCCTTTCAGGGTCGGTAATTGTTGCAACTACTTCGTCTTCTTCTACAAAACTCCCAGCTGGTGCTAAAACGTCCAATAATCCACCTTGATCAGATCTAATCCAAACTGAACCGGAGGCTAAAATTCTAAAATAAGGTCTGTTAGGATAACCTGGAATCATCCTTAAACTTCGAAGAACATTCAAGATACCATAAATTGCAACTTGAACAGACTCAGGATCTGCTTCATTAGATCCTCCGCCTTCGTAAGTTATGCAACCAATTCCAGATTTATTAGCAGTTCGTCTAAGAGAACCTTTAGGGCCCACATTGTCAAGAATTGTTTCTATACCAAATGATCTAGCGATTTTATTACTGTCAGGATGAGCAAGGTTCGCTCGGATTTGAGGCATATTAGTTCGACCTGGAGCAGCTGTGTGCAAATCGATTATATGATCAGAAGTCTCTATTATTGATTTCCAAAATCGATTTGCAACTCGAGATGTAGTATTACTTTCACTATTACCAGGGAAACACCTGTTCAAATCACGCCCATCAGGGAATTTACGACTTTGCCTACGATATCCAGGAAGGTTGACAATAGGGATTATCCGGATTGTTCCAGCCAACGTTGAAGGGTCGATATCTTTACCTTCTCCAATGAAATTAGGTCCACAAAGATAAGTTAGAGCGAGAGGGCCTACAAGTTCATTACCATGAATAGCACCTAAAATTGTGACTATAGGGCCAGGTCTAGAGCCATGAATAATAGTTACTGGAATTGGCCATTCATCGCCAATTTCAACATCTAATAGATTATACTCAGTTTTTCTTATAGCCCCAGGTTTTATCCTCTTGCGGTTAAATAAGTGAGTTTTGGACCCGATTTCCCTGGACCATATTTTAGGAGATGGAACCTTGCTTTCTAATGCTTTCTCAATCTCTTTACGACGCTTTTGAGGTAATTGATTAGCCACTTTTAATGGTCTATGACGGCGTCTTTTAGCACGTGGTGCAGGCGACTCTTTTACAGCGCCAGCCGACAAGTTTTCTTTATCCTCTGCTTTAGACAACAATCTCCGGAGAAGGTTCTTAGATTAAGATAGTCTGATGAGAGAGTTATGGAATCATTCAATTCCTTTAGCCATGTGTGAACTATCATGAACGAAGTAAACGACATATCTGTTCAAGAAAAATATGCACCAAATAGCATTTGTTTTGGCTGTGGACCTGCAAATAAAAAAGGGCTTAGAATTCAGTCATTTAGAACTGAAAATGGACTTGAAATGAAATTTGAAACAAAATCTGAACATCAAGCTTTCCCTGGAATTATTAATGGTGGAATAATTAGTACGTTACTTGATTGTCATGGGAATTGGGCTGCAACTATGGCACTAATGGATAAGAATGAGGATAATATTCCACCTTGCACTGTAACAGCATCTTTTAGTATGAAATTGAGAAGACCCACCCCCATAAATACAACCTTGGAAATAAGTGCAAATATAAATCAGATTTCAGATGATAGAGCTAATGTAAATATGACATTAGTAGCTGACGGGAAGGTATGTGCAACTGGAGAAGGGTTATTTGTTGCAGTAAATGAAGGCCATCCTGCATATCATAGATGGAATTGAGTTACGCGGCATCCTTTAGAACGGCCGATTGTGAGAATGTTTGTGGAACACTCTAGCGGAGGCTCAAAAACGGGTCTCGATGACTTAGGTCTATCTACAGAATTGACTGATTTATTGAGAGTTAAGTGGGGGATTAAAGAACTATACCCACCTCAACAAAAAGCATTACCAGTAGCTCTTTCGGGAAAAAATATAATGTTAACAATTCCAACAGCAAGTGGGAAATCTCTCGTAGCACACCTCACTATCGCTCACAGGCTAAAAAATGATTTAAAGATGCAAAAAGCGATTTATGTTGTACCACTGAAGGCTCTGGCGACTGAAAAATATAACGAATTAAAAGAAATCTCAGATGTTGTTGGTCTGAAAGTTGGGATTGCTATTGGAGATAGGAGTGGAGAAAGCAACTCAGTAGATGATTCAGATATACTTGTTTGTACAAGTGAGAAATTAGATTCTCTACTAAGAAGTCGTCCGGAATTAATCTCTCGAATAGGTATAGTCGTAAGTGATGAATTCCATTTATTACATGATCATGGAAGAGGCCCTACATTAGAAGTTTTAATTTCAAGAATAAGACACAAAAGACCAGAGGCTCAAATAATTGCTTTGTCTGCAACTGTAGGGAATTGTGAAGAACTAGCCGAATGGTTAGATGCTGAATTGATACAATCAGAATGGAGGCCAGTAACCCTTCATTCAGGTACTCTGACAAACTTAGAAGTGAAAGTGCATAGAATCGATGGGAAAGGTGACGAAAAATGGCCAGAGCCTAGAACGATCCAAGGGACTAAGGGTAAGAATTTACAAGCAGCACTCGATGATACAATAAAAGAGAGTGGGCAATTATTAGTATTCGTAAATTCTAGAGCAGGGGCACAAAAAGAAGCAAGGGAATTATCTAAACACATTCTAAAAAGAATGAAAAACGAGAATGAATTTGAAGATAGAGAAAAAATTGAGAAACTAGAAACTATTTCTGAATCATTAAAGCAAAGAGATGACTCTTCGGCCTTGGGGAAAAAACTAGCTGATGCAATAAAAGGAGGAATTGCTTTCCATCATGCAGGATTAACTAATGAACAAAGAAGTAAAATTGAAGAAATGTTCAAACATGGAGATTTATACTGTATTGTAGCGACTCCCACCTTAGCGCAAGGAGTTAATTTACCAGCAAGAAGAGTAGTAATTAGAGATGTAAGAAGATGGAGTACCGTGGCAGGAAGGAATATGCCTATGCCTATAATGGAGATAAAACAGATGCTTGGTCGAGCAGGAAGGCCAAAATATGACAAAAAGGGA
>Ga0114997_10001386_pt1 | contig 20187 bp, 16 predicted proteins | sample ArcticOcean_MG_C_2_FD_87045 | JGI IMG/M metagenome (GOLD analysis project Ga0114997, IMG submission 87045) | Marine microbial communities from western Arctic Ocean - ArcticOcean_MG_CB4_136 | ecosystem: Environmental > Aquatic > Marine > Oceanic | place: Arctic Ocean: Canada Basin | collected...
CAAGGAAGGGACAATATGGTTCAATTGGCTGTTTCATCTAATGGAATGTACATTGTTGGTGTGAGAAATGACAATTCTATTTGGTATCGCACTGATGGCTGCGCTGGTAGCGATCAATGGGAAGGTATATACAGTGGAATGGGAACACCAACATCTATTCAAGTAACCAACAGTGGTGAGATTTGGGCAATTGGTACCGGCAATGCTCTCCACTATAAAAAAAACATCGCTGTTGGTGATTGGGAGATATGTCAAGGATATCTTGGGATTAATAACATCATTGCACTGTCTGCTTCGGACGATGGCAACAAAGTGGCTGCCATCACCGATGGCAAACAAACAAATGGCGGCCGACAAATCGTCACCCGTGATGGTTTCGCGAACGGGGTGTCTGAGGGATGGACGACTATATGGCATGCAATGGGAACACCCAAAACTGTCCAGGTCTCCTCTATTGGTGATATTACGGCAATTAACAATGGAGGAACAATTTCCAACCGAAACCAAATATCGGGGGTATGGGTAGGTCTCGGTGGCGGCTTTACCAATATCGGCAAAGTGGGCAAAGTGGGCTCATCAACCGCCCGCGAACGTGTATACGAGACCGGGCCATATACAATGTCATCGGATCCGACGTGGAAACAAACACTAACCTGGTCGTCTCAGAGTCAATGTCGAAATGCCTGTCTGAATGATGCAGCATGCGTGTCGTATGGCTGGAAAAAAACATCAACAAAATGTTCTTTAAATAATAAACCTTCTTTGGGAGATGTCACATACAATAATGACGCAACTATTCTAGTTTGGAATTTATTACCAGTCGAAAATACAGGCAGATGCACATGTGTAAACAACTATTCACTTCAAGAGGGCAAATATTGTTATTATAATGTTGGAGCAACATCTACATATGCCTATCCGACAAATACCGGCGCACCAGGGGGTTCGTCTTATGTTGATGGCCAATCAGTTGAATCTTGTGCCATATTATGCGAAAAAGCATATCCGGGATCCACACAATTTTTCTTGAAAATTGAGAACGTCGGAGGCGACAAATGCGCATGTTGTGACCAAACAAAAGACAACAAAATTTGGCCAGAAGGCGACACAAAGGATATGAACTACCAATTATACACGTTAAACCATTGCACTTCCACTTCCAGAGTCTCGAATGTTTATGAGTTTGGCGATAATCCTGAATATTGCCAAACAGAATATGGTGAAAAAATAGGGGTGTTTTTTGGAGCAGATATTAATGAGCAAGCACAAAGAGCTATTGAATCAACGTCTAGAATTGATGACGAAGCAGTGTTTAATTGTTCCAGTCAAGGCTATAATTCGTGCGAATTGTATAAAAATTGCGATTTGGGAGGGAAAGATGACGGACGATACTATTCCAAAAAAATTCAACCCCCAAGATGGGACGAATATCAATTACCCCTCTGTTCTTCCTGCCAGCCCGGTCAATATACATCTTCCAATGAAGGGTGTGTACTTTGTGAACCTGGTAAGTACACTGCAACAAAGGCGGACTCTTCCAGTCCCACTGGGTGTAGGGTGTGTCCAGAAGGACGTTTTCAACGTGCTGAAGGATCCACTGAGTGTATTCAGTGTTTCGTCGGTCTATATACAAACAATGAAATGGAAGAAAGTTGCAAGGATTGTGCAACGGGCAAATATCAAGACGAGGTAGGTACAACACAGTGTAAATATTGTGGTAGAGAAGATATGATAGGTGCAATTGCAACATCTACTGGTCAGTCGACGTGTTCACAATGCACACCGGGGTTATACGAGACCACCGGAACAGAGTGTATGGAGTGTGGAACTGGTCAATATCAACCAGAATCTAAAAAAGACAACTGTCACGATTGTCCTCTGGGTACATACCAGATGGAAAGGGGTACAACAATGTGTAAAGAATGTGGTTCTGGCAAATATGCGCCTGTCGTGCGACAAATTATCTGTAAAGATTGTGTTTCTGGCCAATATCAAGACAATAACGGACAAGAATTATGTAAATTATGTGAATCTGGAAAATATCAAGTCGAATCTGGAAAAAAAACATGTCATTTGTGTTTGGGGGGTAAGCTGTGTTCAGCCGCTGGAATCGGAGATAGCTGTTCTTCTGGGCAATATTTAGAACCCGGAGAATATGCCAGTAGCTGTAAAAAGTGTCCAGTGGATAAAACACACAACTCTGACAAAAAATCGTGTAGAAATTGTCCGGCTGGTAAAACAACAAACGGCCTTTCAGGCACGACGTGTGTTGCATGTCCCGCGAGGGGTTTTAAGTATAATAAAATAGCAAGTTGGCTTGTCCCACAATCAAATAGCTATTCATTCACGATTGCAGATCCAGTGGCGCCGTTGTCCTGGCCATTTTATGATAATGCAGACAATACTGGGTTGAGTCATTGTCAAGCCGATTGTGATTCCGATAATGACTGTCTCGGTGCTTTGATTTGTAAACAACAAGATGTACCCACATTTGTTCCTGGATGTAGAATAACCGATATTTTGGCGTGGGCATTGAGAGGCACTTGGGATCATTGTGTTTATCCTGAATCATACACAAGTACATACACAACGGCACGAATAAATTCCGTAACAGGATGGGTCGCTCGTATTGGAAGTAATTATGGACTCAGTGCTACAAGTACTTTATTGGACGGTGATATGATAGTTTATTATGACAGTGGTTATACACAACTTGGCCATTCTCAACCCAAGAAGAAATCCTGGAAACGGTCTGTAGAGTTGGAAAAGCTCAATATCGAATGCAGATCGTGGGATTGGCGGTCAAAAGATTTTTTTCCAAATTATGACGGCGTATGTCAATTCACAATTGGTGGAGCAAAGGTTTTCCAAGACAAACCATCTCAATACTGTGTAGACCATGCGTAGTACAATAAAAATAACAAAAATAACGAATATAATTTTAAAATAATACAATGTGATTATAAATCCAAAAAAACAAATGTCGATCGATGAAATTTGTGGTCACATCATTCAGCTGTATTATAATGACATGAATAAATCGAACCGCGTTATGTCGCGCCAAAAATTGCCTTGTACCCGATGCAAAACGACAATCTCTACAACATGGAGACCTGGGCCGTGTGGGACATCTTCATTGTGCAACGCGTGTGGGTTAATGTATATGAAACGAGGAGAGAGGCCACGCATGATAGATTTGTTTCATGACGATGGGCGCACCATTTGGATGGAACGAGATTCTGATTCATTACAATGGCGAGAATCTAGTTTTGCGGATATGAAAGACCAACGTATACAACATTGGTCGAGACACGAAGAAGAAAGAGTTGAAATTATACATAATAATAAACGTAAATTTGTTGATCTTTAATAATTTATATTTAATAATTTATATTTGTTTGTTTTAAGATTGTTTTGATAGATTGACATGTGTAGCATTGTGGTTCAGACGCGATTATATTTTTCATGAATTCGAGTCTGGTCTGATATTCTGTTTTTTGTTGACACTGGACAATCATGGCGGCGCGAATCTCTATAATTTTCGCATGGATAATTCGCAACTTGGACGCACGGGCTTCTGTTTCTGGAGTGCGGCGTCTTTTAACATCTTTGACAGATAACCCAATCGATGCTTTGCTTTTACGACTTTGTTCTTTACTTCGAACTTCGAACTCACTTGAGACTGCCGAGATGTCCGCATTGCCGTCTTTATACGACGTTGCTGTCAACACGAATTTTGGCCATTGATGACCCACAACGATGCGAAACGATTGTGACAGATCCCATGGGCGCTTTTTAAAGTAAACAAGCTGGTTATTTTCAAGCTCTGACGGTCGAAGAATGAGTTCTTGTTTTTCCATATGGAGATTGCTGGCAATTTCAACATGGGTTGCGTTCAAACATTGATTGCGAAACAAAGGAGGTGTTACGGTTGTGGACGGTGACAAATCGACGTCGTGGTTCAGATATATTCCAAGGACGACGTGGTCTGCATCTCTCATCGACATTGGGAGCGATATCCCCGTATACTCGCCAAGAACAGAGCCGTCTCTGTACAAACAGACACCATTTTTACTCGCGCTGAAATTAACCAGTGAAATTTTATTTTTGCAATTGTCTCTGTCTGTCTTAGACGAGGGATCGAAATCGTCCAACAAGCACATGAGACTATCTACGAGGTCTTCGCCGTCGGAGTCGTCGTCAGAGTCGCTATTTGACTCGTATGAAACGCGTCTATCAAGGGTGGGATCCATATTTGTTACACTTAAGATGGTTAATGTATAATTAATATATGTATTACTTATATTGTTTTTCTAAAAATTGTTTTTCTAAAAATTACTATAAAAGTTCTAAATTTTTAGCCCATGAAATGTCTAAAAAAAAATTAAGACAACAAAGTTCAAAAAAATTAAGACAACAAAGTTCAGAAGATTGGGATGTGGACGACGAAGGATTATTATTGGCTCCAACCGACAAGTCAGACGCAAGAGCACTGATGACGTCAATGTCCACTGTCAAGAAAAGAAAAATCCCTACAAATGAGTACGGATTCACATTCCAGTGCATTTGTCAAGGTGCAAATATCGATTTTATCGATGAAATCATCCACACAAACGAAACATTTAACGGAGTCACTTTCAAACTATTTGGTCAAGGAGATTTGCAAATCGGCGTGTTCGAAGAGTCGAAACAAATGTGTTCGTGGACGTGTGAAGATTTAACTCCGGAAGCCTCCATCAAAACCCTCCAAACAACCAATTATCAATGGGACGACGACGAGAGACTTTTTTATCACCTGACCTTTGAAAATCCATATACAGGGGGAAAAGACGATGGTTATGGCCCTTCGGCGTTCAACTATGATAGAATTATTGATGCACACGTTTGGAGATATTAGTTTTTAGGCGTTTCGTTTTGCCAACAGTTTCAGTGGTTCTTCGGTGTACATGGGAAGGCAACGAGCTAGTTGCACTGAATACTATTGTTTTTATGCGAAGATTAGTCGTTTTAACAGATCGGCGCGCTAAAAGATTAGAAGACATTACTATATTTAAGAAAGAGGATATTTTTAATATTGATTATGTTTAATTTATGTGTAATTTCGGTGTAATTACATATTGCGCATCGTTTGAAAAATAGTCATGTCTGCCACGGTAATTGTCTCACGGTGCGCAAGTGATGCACATAAAGCCGAACCTGCAAACACAGTGGTAATCTCTTGCTCTACCGCCGTCTGAAGAGCATCCACTGCCTCCTGGCTATAACGAATTGGTCTGCCGTTGGTGATATCATTCGTTGTGGAAGCAACAAGGCGCTTGAACGCGGTTTTTGGAAGAATATGCGTCGAACGCTCGCATAGCGCCACATAATTTTTTTCGGTGCGGCGCTCTTTTCGGCTTAACTTTGGAACATTCATAGGAATATTCGTAGTTTTTGGAATTGATTTGGTGGTAAATTTTAAGGTTTCAGTAACAGTGGGGGCAGATGCAGACATTTTTGTTACTTATATTATCCATGATGATTAAAAAACAACATATGTATTAACTTTATTCAAAACACTGAGTACAACCTTTCTGTAAGGAACATGGGTGACACAAGTCATTATTACACAGCGAGCAGCACACAATACAATCTGTACAGACGGAATGATCACACGAAGAACAAAATATCATAGTGCCTCGTAATGTATTACAACTAAAACATGTTTGTGCATTCGCATAACGAATCACGTATTGTTTCCACGTGTATGGCCGGGCATAGGCCTCTGTATATTCTTGTGTTTTGATGGCATTTTGAAATTTTTGAATGTGACAGACCTCTAAATAAGCAAACACTTTGGCCAGTAACGGAACCTTGGTGTCAAACCACTCATCCATTCGAACAACATATTCTAATGATGTATCCATTATAGAATATGTTGAATGTTTGTTATATTTTTGTTTGGATAAAATAATTTGAATTTGTGCCATCAATACAAAAACATAAAACTACAATTAAATTTCCCTACTATAAATTTTAAGATACCGGTGTCATACAGAAACATAAAATTACATTTCCCTACTTTCTATAAATTTTAAGATAGATTCCGGTGTCATACATGGATAGGTGTAATGACCCATTAAATATTCAAAGTCCACCTTTTTTTTCGCCACGCCGTACTTGTGAGCGTATTTCCCACGAAGTCGGCCATCGACTGTTGACATCTTATACAACTGCATGGCCGCAGTGTCGGTGGCACTTTTTTCAAATAAAAGCGCACGGCTTTCGCGCTCGTATCTGTCCATCAATGGCCTCCAAATCATGTCTTTAAATCGTTCTGCTTTTTTTTCCAATGCTGGCCCCAATGTTCTTAAAAAAACACAACAATCTACTGATCGATTATTCGTATAAGTTGTGCGCGTTGTATCAAATAAATGTCTTGGAACAGAAATTTTCTTACCACGTACCCGTACAGACGACCAGTCATAATCAATAAACTTGACAATTTTTCGACGACCATTGTAATATACATTTGAAATGTGACAATCGCGGTGCGTAAAAGCAGCCGTTCGTTGCATGCGGCGAATCGCAAGGCATACGTTTCGAACCATGTGCCATACAATTCGATCTGAACGGTTCTGAATTGAAGATAAAAATGTAGTGACAGAAGGTGTACACAACTGTTCAGAAGCAATCACCAAACGGTTGCCTTTTGCAAATCCCACAAAATATTGTTTTGGAACATAATTTGGACACGTGCTCCATACCAAGTGGTGTATAATAGCTTCAACTATATAAATAAGCTGCGTGGCCTCGTCTGTTGTGGTTTTTAACACACATTGTTTTCCAATGTGGATAGCATTCAACCACACAATATTTTTAGAGGAATGGCGTCTTTGATGTGTGGCATTCCTTAAATCGACTTGTTTGAAGCCTTGAGAATCCGCTTTGGTTAATTGAACAGGCGTTTGCTTTAGAAGAGCTTGACGGACAGCATGGGCCATCCGAAACATAGAAACCGTGTGACTTGTGTGCATATTGCCCTTTAACACTTTGTCTGATTCAAGTTCGACATAGAGGCCATTTTTTTTAATAATTTTCCACATCTTTTTTGGTGTTTCAAACACTGGTTGTCCTTCAGCGTCAAAATGACGGATACAGTTGTCAATACAATGCGTAACTTTCCCGAAATCGCACGGAGGACGTGTCAACCCTATCATTGGGGTAATATCAAATCCAAAAGGAGATGGGTCGGAAACCCGCTTACGCTTGGTCATATTTGTTTAAAAGATTGTTTTATATACCAAGTTAATTATTCTTTAGAAATGAGAATTTTTAGAGATTTTCTTAATTTTTAGACTTTTTGTTGGATGAAATTTCGCTTTCAATATCGGCTTCACTTTCCTCCTCGTTTTCCTCCTCGTTTTCCTCCTCGGTTGCAAGGTTTGTATATAACTTTTTTTTATAAAAGACCTGGAAAATACGATACGCGAGCAAAAATGCCACGACGACACCACAAAAAGACAACACAGAGACAATTTCCATCACATCCAAACACCAATTGTCGGGTATAATCGCTAAAGTGGACTCACATTCCGCTCTCGCGATCCCCATGTGTTTCTCTTGCAAAACAATCAAGAAATTGGATAATAAATTTGCACCGATAACGTTTAGATGATCTTCCAAAATTCCAATGCAATATATTTTGGCATCTGGAACCGATATAAAAAAGTATCTGTCAGGAGAGATGCGCATATTGATTGGTGTGGTCGAATTACTTTGTTGTATTTGGAAAGTAATATCGGGGAAAAGTTCGAGATCAGCCGCTCGAGTTATTTGGTAACACCCCAGTGTTTTTTTAGCATCGTACTTGTTAGAACCCTGTGGATTTAAGGCAAAAGTTGGCATGGCGTCGTTAATCAGACCACGTAGTATTTCCCATTGAGGTTTTTGTATGTACGAGAACGAAGACCCCGAATCCACCATGAAATATGTAGAGGGGTTAACTGAATGTGTATCAATTGTATATTTGTCTATAACCACACGCAATACCTGTATCTCATAATAATCGTGGATCAATTGCATGTCTGTCCATTGGATATTCAGAGACGCAGACAGATTATTTTCACCAGGTATAGAACTATCTACCCCACCAACCATTAATTTGCCAGACGATTTCCCAAAACATAAAGCAATTTGGTTCTTGTCAAGTTTGTGATGAGCGACAAGATCTTTCCATAATGTTGTGCCACTTGGACTCATACCGATAATTCCGTCGGCCTTTTGGACTTTGAAATTAGGAGAATATGTACTGCAACAACCAAAAGAATGCCGAACACTCGTTTCCTTTCTACAATTTTTCCCGAAACACATAAAGTCGTTATAAAAAACTCCATAATTACAACTTCCTTCGCCGTAACATTGTGAATATAATTGACGTGTGTTTACAGCTGTCACGCTTTTAGATGGATTAAACTGACGGTGTTCGCCACAATCACAATCTTGACATGGTATAGCCGTCGTTGAACTACTGGTGTCAATAATAACTGTAAAACATTGGTCAGAAAGGCAGATATCAGTATAATATACACCGTCGTTCTCTCTATGAACATTGACAGAGTCGGCAAATAGCCGTCGTCTATTATTTATTTTTCGAATCATTGGAAATGTTAACAATCCACTTGTCTTTCCACTTGTCTTTCCAAACAAAAGTAGAAACCACAAAACGAGTATCATTTTAAACTGTCGTGACAACCATTTATAGTCAAAATAGTTTTTTTTTTGTCTATCATTGACGTAAATAATAGGCAAAACTACAACTTGTAATTTGTATACAGATCATATAAACATTCAAAAGGCGTTCATGTGTTGGGCCTAACCACTTTAATATATAGTTAATCAATGTTTGGTTCATTCGGCCGTGGTACATGGATGGTTGCAATGTATCTGTCTGTGCATCATACGAAGGTAAACGATGTCGAGGACAAGGATGTATTTTGAGTAGTTGTGGCAGTGATAAGCAAAAATTAATTGTTTGAGGCAGCAACATCCAAAAGAGTGTATAATTCAAATGAGAACACAACCCAGTCACGGCAAATAACATTCCTGAAAACAACGTGTACGAATCGCCCACAAATACACGGGCTGGATACCAATTGAACCATAACAAAACAGACGACGTAGTAACAAAGGGCAGCATCAGTGACATTGTTGAATTGTCAATCATTATGAAAGCAATGCCAATAATAATACATTGACTAACTTCAATACCATTTATACCTGCCAATATATTAATCGCATTGGAACAATACACACATAAAAAGGTTGCAAAGATAGGATAAAAAATGCCCAATTCAATAAACATGCTCCCGATATCTATTCTTGACGTTTCAAATTCCAAAGGCATTGATGCTATTGCTGGTAACACTAGTTTCATACGCCAGGGAATATCTATGACATCGTCCATGAATCCTAATAACAATGCCGCGGTTATTGGGAACAACATGTTGTTTGGAACACCTAGCAATACACAAGCTATAATTGTTGTTCCACACGACAGCAATCCAATGCCTTCTGGAATGATATTTTTATTTTTTTTAGAAAGGTCAGTGCCTGTTAATGGCATTTCTACGTTGTTTATAGCGTTGTAAGTAACAATACCCGCCAATGCTGATATACACCAAATGTACATTTCGTTATAAAAACGGTATATTTATAGACAACTGTGAAAGGTATTTTTATTTTTTTTTTTACACATTTGATCTAAATTTTCTTGTTGTTCTCCCTCGTGTACATGAATATTCCCAACACAAGAAAACTCCATAAGCACCGGAAATGGATCCTAAAATAATATAAATCAGAAATGACGCGTCGCTCCACAAAAAGCCGTCGGGTAATGGCGTATACCACGGATCACAATAATACATGCCTTCTTGATATGTCGTGAAATTTACTCGGCAGATTTCACAATCATCCAAATAACCATCTGTCGAATAATATGTCTTTTGACAAGGTGTGCATGCAGCATTGATACATCTTTCGTCATTGTATTGACACCTTTTCTTGGGGCCCACTGTGCCCAATGGACAATCCCAATAATGTGTTAATTTTTGATGATTTTGCAAGACCCAATGTTGTGTATTGGAACCAAAATGTGTATCACCGTGATAGGCGTGTGTTTCTCGTTTTAAAGAATCATTTCCATAGCGATACACTTTTTTATTACGCTTGTCTGGAATAATAATATTGGAACCGGTGACCCCAATGTATTTCCCAATAAAGTCGTTTTGGAAATCGATTAAATAGTCATTGGGCACGTCTGCTGGAATATATGGCCGTCCCGTTTTCCCATCAGTATATTTTAACATGGCCCTCGACATATATCCCAAGACATTTCCGGGCAATTTATCCACTGAAATGCCTCTGTTTTCAGATTCTTCGCAGTCGGAAAACGTCGTTAGAGATTCAGAACAATCGTAGATAAGAATAAATGGTTCGCGGGTATTGTCATATAACGGATATGTAGAGACAGCCAAGTTGGATCTAGAGGCAGAAATAGCACGTCCGAACCCTCTATAGGTAGCACCGGGTAAATTTGGTGGTATAAGGGGCATAAACACAGACGGAGACCACCAGGTAAGATTGGGCAATGATGCATTGTTGGGTTTCCACATAACAGAATCCCACATGTAGACTCGTCCATAATTTTTGCCATCGTTATCTTCCATAAATCGATTTGTATCTCCTGGTGCGGAGATGAATAGTGCTGATCCAGTTGTGCCGATTTCACCCGTTAGTGCAACAGAGTATCCAAATTGTTGAAAATCGAAATAAGGTATCCTCACCGGATTCAATGGCCCAGTTGCGTAATATGGGTTTTGAGGCGAAATGCAGACTTTCTGAAAGTCAACTAGTTCGCGATCTTTTATTTGAATGTCTTTATCTTCGTCATCAAACACATGTTTATATCGATCATCCTCTTTTAAGAATTTGTAATAATCTTTGGTGTTCTTGACACCCGGCCCACCCGCTGCCGTCAGACATTCGGTACCCATCGGAAAACAATACGTATCAAACAAAGAGCGACATGCATGCAACTCAGTATCGTTAAATACAAAGGCATAGCCCATTGTTGCTCTTCCTTCTAGGTCAATATTTGGTGTGCCTGGTGCACCAACAACCCATGTGTGATCTTTTATGTCTAATGAGAAGCCAAATCTGTCTACAAAAATGTCGGAATTTGGTGTAGTTGCGTCTTCACGTGTGATATTTATTTCTTTATCCTCAAAAGGTTTCCAGATGACAACAGTATTATTAGTTGGATAACCGAATAATACCATATCACATCTATTATTGATGGCATATATTTCGGAAACCCGTGAAGTTATTTTGATTGGTCGTAAATCATGGAATCGGAGTATAGTTGTATTTTCATTCGAGTATAATGTACAATCGTCTGAGACGCCTAATCTATCTGGAAAAATATCGATGTCAAATGATTCCTCAAGGAATGCCTCTGTCAATACAACAAGTAATACAGTAAACCAAAGACGCATATATTATTTATTGTCATTGGTTATATAGTTATTTTTTTTTCTTTCTCATAATGGTAATAACCATTACGGGTTTATTGTTAAGTTGTTTACGTATTTCACCCACCATTTTCGCAAATTTAGTAGGGGAGGATTCAATATCCAATGTGTGATTCTCGATTTGAAATATATGATCACCCTTCCGAATTCCAGCTTTAAATGCAGCTGCTTCTGTGTTTGCAGATTCTACATACAAAACACCTTGATTTGTATCGCCAACTGTCATACCCCACTTTGTCGTCGGTAAAAAAAAACGAATTCGCTGACATTCGTTGAAAATTGCAAGACGCGCATGTTCTAAAGAAGCAGATTTGGGATGAAAGCGCAGTGTTTCTGCACTGATATGTGGAATCTTTACAGAACAAAGACCGTGACGTTTTAACATTTTTGCATATTCGATAATCTTGATATCTGTAACATCTCGAACCTTCCGTCCACTCTTCATGTCGCGTGATGACTGGGCAGATTCTTGAATCGCTGGCAAGGTGCAGATGGTTTTCTGATGTGTCCTTTGTTCAAACTCCAGAACAGCGACAAAAAAACAGGCAGCCGCCAATGCTGCTGCACCATGAGGCATTTTGCGATGATTGTCATCGTCATACTCGTTGTCAGTATGAATACTCTTGTAAAGTTTTTTCACTTTGTGTTTTGCAGAACGAATCATGCGTTCGATAGCGCCAAAATGCCATTCGTTTGCAATCGCGTCAACCTTTCGAAGAATGCGCCACAAATTTCGCAAATGTGATTTTGTACGCTGGCCGCCTATTTCAAGACGATTGCCACGTTTATTTTTAATAGAACAGTCGTCTGCCGTCATACCGGGGGTAATTTCCCATTGGCTTTTTGAAGCAGTTCCGTCTTCGCCCAAATACAATTTTATTCCGTTTTTAGCGATATTTTGAACAACACCACAACCACGACATGTCGCATGTCCCCGGCGCTCAAACGTTATGAATTGCCAACAAGAGCGTTGGCAGCTGCTACAATAGTGCGTTGGGTAGTATTCGACGATCTGCGTGCCGTGCGACGCCTTTGAAATTAAATGCTGCACACTTTCTGTAGTTGCATTTTTAGGAATAACCACCTTTCCCACATATCGAATATATCCATGACCATTATGTTTTTTTGTCTCGTGTACTCCAGAAGTACGAACTGTTTCGGAAGTGAGACGGCCCGTATCGTTAGCTCGCAATGATCCTTTGCGTTTTTTGAACTGTCCGACAGTTTCTGTAAATGTAGTGGTCAATGACATTAGACGTGGGATGATATATTGGTTGGATATATTTAGACAAAAACTTATGTGTAAATTAAGAAGTATATTTTAGGATTAAAAATATTTAGACAATCTTTAGACAATCCTCAATATTTAGACAACTTATTCTACACTCAAATTGATACATCCATTCTAATGACGAAAATGGCTAAAAGGACGAAAAATTGGTATTAATCGGAAAACATTTATAAAACTCGCGAAATTAGAAAATTAAACTATTATACAGAATTTATAGCCCTAAAAAAATTGAAAATGTAACATGTTTACGGGTCAATGTTTAGACCTATAAATAAGAAAGACATTCAGCAACAAAATGGAAAAGCCGTCTGTTCCTGAGCCCGAAACAAGGAACATTGTAGATGACACAACTTTACTTACTTTAGTCACATTTATGTATGCGTTTGTGCACATGATGGCGGTCTTAAACATTGACCCGTGTTCATGTTAAAATTTCAATACTAATTCACGAAACAACAGATCTAATTTTAAGAGTTCGCGAGTTTTTTGACCAGCTTTCTCTGACGATTTACGCTGTCTGTCAATTTCATTACATGCCAATAACCTCAAGTTTTTAATTTGGCGACGACGGTCAAAAAGTATTTTCATTTGAGTTTCGATTTCACTCATTTGAGTTTCGATTTCACTTTCTTCGTCAGCGTGTATATTTTCAGCCTCCTTGCGTTGCTGTGACAACAAAAGCAAGTACTGTTTCTCTCCTCTGACAGAATGTTGAATTTTTTGTTGAACAGAACGCCATTTTAACGTATCCGTATATGACATTAATTGACACTCATCAATGTCGCCGCGACACAACGGACAGCTCTGTGACGTCCACAACGATCTCTGCAGACACGGGCCACAAAACATATGTTTACAAGACACTACTCGACTCGGACATTCTAACTGTGGAGATAAACATAAAGAACAGGATTGGGGGATGGAAAACCCACGACGAAGAGGAGTTTCCTCTGGTGTATTGAGAATTGTTCTAGTAAAAAGTACCTTACGTTCTATCAACTCTGATAAGCGATATTTACGCATTTCACCATCGTCGTAATACACATAACACACCTCGTTTTGTACTTTGGCCAGACCATGATAGTTTGTAGCATCTAGTGGCCACCACACGGTGATGCGAAATAAAATTGCATCTGATAATGGCAATCTCCTAAAATCTGCGGGAAACAAGGTTAGCCCCCCACTGCCATTTTGAATACCGGCGGTCGTTTTTGACCATTCATAAACAGAACTCATTTGCGAATATAAATCAACACTTTTTATAGTTAAATATTTTAAATTATCTTTTATAACCCCCAAGTTTACCTTCTATTAATTTTGTGAGTTGAGCCTTCATTCTCTCCGTTTTTTTAGTTTGTCTTGATTCGATTTCAGATACAATGTCTACAACCAAACTTTCTGGGGTAATAAGTCCTTCTTCCCCCAAATCTTCAAACGTTTGGATAAAGAGTTTTGAAGCTGCTGCTATCATGATTAAACTCATGTTGTTGTTATCCAACTTTTCTAGTTGATTCACAACGTTTTGTACTATCATTTTTTTTTGATTTGTAAAACATGGTTCTAATGGCTTTGAGCCTGGTATCCAATTCCAACACTTTCGATCTTCAGCTGGAGCAAAATGTAACTGATGAAACATTTTTTAGTAGATGGACAATATCTTTAAATACCGTATTTTTTTAGTAGGTTGATTGCAGCATTAATATCACCTTTTTCCTTGTTTTTTTTTTCAAAGCTAACATATTCAATATTTAAAATTTATTAATAATTTTAAATAATATATCTACATCTACAAAGGTTTTGATAGGGCCAGCTGTTCCCATTGTTTCCAATGTTTGGTCGTGCAACTCGATAACATCCATATAAGCCTTCATTTGATCCATATTTTGTATTTTCGAGGCGTCTTTGATGTAAATACGGTTTTGAAAGTGTGGAGATGGCACCGAAAACTGTGGTTGTCCAACAGCTACTGATGAAGCCCACGTTTGACAAAAAGAACGGATACCAATCATTTCGTCAAAATGTTGCCCCGCACCAATCTGCGCTAACAATTCGGCAGCCATCTTGTACTTGGAATGTTTTGGCGCCGCTTCTAGCATTTGATGAACCACCATATCAAACAACTCTTTTTTATGAGAATCGCGAAACTCTAAATATTTAGCCAATAGTGCTCGAGTGGTCGCATCATCTTTTACAAACAAATTCATTCGACCACCCGGCGAAATCATAACACCATTTGCCCCATTGGATGTCATTTCGCCAGAAGGAAGTAAAGCTGCTTTTTTGTCCAATAACAAGGCAAATGTATCATGGCCCGTGCCATTTTTCACAAGTTGTACCAAAATACTCTCTTCTGGGTTCATAGACGGAGGCGCGCCATTTTTTGAACACAATTTGGGCATGGTTTTGGCGAGCTCGGCCGTTTTATAAATTTGTACACGGTCGGCTTCTGACGGAACAAACGAACAATTCTGGATAGACCACTGTTCCCGAGCCATTAACGATGACGATAACATTCCACGATGACGTATCAGTGCGTCTTCAAAACTTGTATCCGGGAGTAATTTTAACGGATGTGCTTTATGTTTGTCTTCACAATATTGTTGGGATAAAATTAGCGATTCAACGTATTCGCGCGTAGGAATATCGCGACCAACATTATTAGTGTTTATAAAGGTTAATAATTCAATGGCGGCCGAAACAACATGTTCTAACGTTCTAAACTTGATATCTACAATGTATTCAAGTCCAATTTCTTGTTCAAAAAATTCATGGCGTAATTTATTATAAAATGTTGCCAATGTCGGAGCCGATCTGGCGTAATATTTCACAGTACGTCGATTATTTTGGGTATCTTGTGTGGTTGCTTCGTATGGAAAACAGTTATCGTCACTCAAAACAACGTCCTCCCATATTGAAAGCCAATCCCATGGAATGGCGTCTTCGTGCATCACTTCAAATAAAATCATCTTAATTAGTCTACGATACATATTTGGACGCCTGCAAAGTTTCAGAAGCTGAGTACAAACGTGTTTTTGATAACGATACATATCTGGCCAATTTGCAAATTGATCCATCAGCTTTTGATTGTGTTGATGAATGCGGCGCGCGTGATTGAGATCGTGCCAAAAAAAATTACAAGCACTCTGCGTATATTCGTCCACAAAGACGGGTTTCCATTCGATGCCCAATGGTTGAATAGCACTACATCCCATTTTAAGCAAGTCCGTGGCCCCCATTTGAGTACATGTCGGGAACAAATAAACTTTGGGTGATTCGGCCAATACATAATCATAATAATAGCTAAAACGGTTGCGAAAATATAAACCTTGTAATGACTTTGATTCTTTGTCGTATTCTGAAAAATATACCAAATCTAAAAAATCCATCGCACGTGCGATCCAGCGCATTGTGGGCGCATATGGAAAAGGCAACCCGTTATAAGGTGTTACATACGTATGTTGTCTTGGCGCCGGAATCACCATCGATTTTGTAGCAGGCCATTGGCGCCAGTCGATCATTGAGCGATGAATAATTTTTTTCATTTTTTTTTCAAATTCAAAATGATTTTCACACTCGCTTCTGGTTGATTCGTCAACATATTCAGTTGTATTGTTTATATTCGCAATTTCTTGTAAAATAAAGCGCTTGGATAACTCTAATGTATGGTTCAATATAGTAGATTGGTTGATTTTTTCAATCATCGTGAATACAATAGGTGCAGCTTCTGGAAATGGAAAATTTTCACCAGAGACTGTCCACCGCCGCGTGAACTCTTCTGCCAGAGCATGTGGGTCTTTCATAATAGCACGCCATTGGGTGTTTTCAAGTTGATGCCAATCTATTTTGACCATCTGTTTAAAAACAGGCGTTTGGGAAGACATTTTTATGTGATGCACATTGTTTAAATAGTAAAATTATATTAATCTAAATACCAAAGATTTACGAAAAACACTATAAACATTGTTTTTTTTTAAATGACTAAAAGACAATTATGAGACATAATAGTATAGACGCAGAAATTGAGGTGATTGGAGTCATTGTCTCAAATTTCCTAGCCTGTGGAATATTTAGCCCAAGAATTTGATTATCCAAAAAAATCCCAGAACAGATATTCTTCCATTTCATTTATTCTTGGTGGTATATCTAGGCCGACCTTTGCCAAAATCGCACGGTGAATTACAATTGTGAACACATGTTTTCTGAACCATGCTGCCGTCATTTTGTAAAACCCTTTGCCGGGCCCTGTCGCACCCCAACTATTTTCAATTTGAAAAGACTGACACTTTCCATTCTTTGTCTCAACTCCTACAATTAACATGGCGTGATTGCATCTGGCACGTCCCCAATTCATCCGATCTGTCTTGCTCATTTCTAAACTGTTGTAACTGTCCGAACTCTGATTAGAGTTTGATGAGTTTATAAATTTCTCGGCGTCATACAGTTCATCCGCCATGCCTTGAAGTGTTGACGACACATCTTCGTTCATGTTACATGCGAACCACACTGGGATCTTACAGCGAATACTTTCGAGTACTGCCTTGAACCACGTCTCCATCTTACCTGCTGTGTCGTGTAAGTTAAAAATGACATTGCGTGTACCCTGTAGTGATTGGTGTTGTGTTGTGTACCATTTGTTTGAGTCTTTTCGCATGTCATGGATAAGTTGTATGTGTAAATTAATGTCGAATGCGGCGTCTAGAGATTTGAAAAACGAACGAGGTGTCTGTATACACTTGACCAGTTTGTGCTGTATATTTTCAAACACATATTCCATTTTTGACATTGGTGGTGCACCCATAAAAGAACACAGTATTTCCAGCACCGCTTCTAAACGAATTTCGCGAAATGAAAGAAAATCAGCTTCCTTTTTAAAACGTGTACAATCGCGCACATCTTTGCGCAGAAGATTGCTGAGAACAATATTCATCTCTGATGAATGGCTTGTTGGCCACGATTCCCTGTACAAAGACTTTGGAACAATTCCATATTTACACACCAATCGACGGAATGTGATCCAGTTGCCACCATCATGCAGCGGGCTCTCTAATAGTTCCGCTTTTTCGAATGGTTCTATTTTCTCATAGTAAAATAAGTTCAACATGTCGTTGTACTGTTCAAAATAGTGCCAGAAAAACAAGTACGATTGACTCAGTTCAAAATTGGGCTGTAATTTGTTGCTACGAATAAGTTCCCTGCGGAAAATGTTGAGACCAGCAAACATCCAGCAACGTCCACTGTACATTTGATTGGTGGGTATGACGTTTTCGGGCATTGTTACATCGAAATATCTTGATTTTAGAATTGATTCTTTTTCGGGGTCTCTGTCAACTTGCTTCAGAGGTGTGCTGTGAAGTACCATAGAAATGGCAGTGGAGGTAATTTTAGGCATCATCTGTTTTACATTTTCCCAAGGAATGAGTTTTTGTTCGGTTGTGAGTGTTGCCACTCTGGTTTGGTGTTGATTGAAATGATCCATGTCATCTTTGGCCGTTTGTAATTTTTTTTCTGCAAATTTCATTTGATCTTCCTTTTTGGTTAATTCGGCTTTTGTAATTTTTTCCGAGCTTGATTCTGGTGTTTCGTTGGTTTCTGTAGAAATGTGTGGAAAATCTTCCATGGTAAAGTGGCGAAACATATAATAAAATAATTCATATATTTATACTTTCATTTCATTATCTCTATTCTAAATTACAATCACACTCCAAGGCTTGTCCGATAGGAATATTATTGTAATTTAGAATATTATTGTAATTTAGAATATTATTGAAGATCACCTAAATATTTACGTCAATTTCCGGTTTTAGACCACGTGTCTACATGTTCTGTATTTCTGCGCTCTAGTTCTCTATAAAACTCGCGATCATCGTCGTAATTATTCCTCAGGTCAGCAGATTGATTTCTTGTCAACGATGACCAATATTTATCATCGTCAAACAATTCGTTCATTTTATAGTAATATTCGGATTTCTCACCGTCGGAATCAGAATACTTTGAACAAACTCCAAATGTTCCATCACTATTTACACTATATCGAGTAGGATACGCGGCGGATAACCACTCCATTTTTTCAGACAAAGCAGTCAATGCACCCCATCTTATCTTTACAAAGTAGATTCCAACAGTACTGAGTTCCTCTCGTAAGTGTTCTATCGTGTGTCCGTTCATTTCTTCCAATCTTCGAAGGTCGTTCGATATATATTTGTATTTAGAATAGATGTAACCATTATTTGGTTCTACATTGTCCATAGGAACCAATCCACTTTCAATAACCCGACCATGCATTTTTTTAAGATGTATTCCCTCGTTGACAGTAATGTAAAAAGAATCTATTCTGTTACCAAATGCCGAATGATACTCCACTTGTCTCTTTAACGACTCAATTTCAACGAATAAACTATGTTTGAATTGTTCGACTTTAATCTGTTTTATCGTGCGTCCATTTGGCCAATGCTCAGTTTCTATTTCAAATATCTCATCGTATTCTTGTTGGATTTCGTCCAACGACCGAAATAACGTATCGCCGAGCTTGAGTAATGACGACATCATTATAAGCGCTATACATCCAACATCTCGTTCTTCTAATATAGTCAACAATGGATTTTCTTCATCGTATTCGGCCATTTCCATCAACTTTTTGTCTATATTCTTGAAAATGCTACTAAGTGGATGTTGGGACATTTGGCCTATTTCTATACGATTTTTCCAAATATATCGTATATGTTTGGAGTAAATATGCTTTATGCGGTTACTCAACTGTTTCATGTTTCTTTCTATACCGTTTTGAGTATTTGGGTATAATTTCGACACTTTTTCGCCTTTTTTCGTTCGTTTAAAAGTACCTTTTTCACCGAGCGCGAGTCCTAACCAACACAACAGTTCTTGTTGAGTTTGTTCAACAAACTGTTCACAATTGACTTTGTAATTTTCCAAAACATTAATTTTCAAATATTGTTCTTCAAATGTATCTGTTGTCAAAGTCTCCCATTGTTTTTTATAGGAAGTTACTGTATAGTACTTTGGACATTCAGCTGGTACAAACGTTGTATACATTATAGATGATTGTAATAATCTTTATATACTGTATTTATTTAGCCGAGTTGCTCTAACTTGTTAAAATGTTGGGTCAAATTTCTGGACACTTTTTAATATTCTGCATCTGTCTTTGCTCTTAATATTAAGGAATTTTGGGCCAAATCTCTGGAAGCTCTTAATATTAAGGAATGTTGGGCCAAATTTCTGGATCTGTCTTTGCTCTTAATATTAAGGAATTTTGGGCCAAATCTCTGGAAGCTCTTAATATTAAGGAATTTTTGGGCCAAATTTCTG
>Ga0114997_10001387_pt1 | contig 20174 bp, 19 predicted proteins | sample ArcticOcean_MG_C_2_FD_87045 | JGI IMG/M metagenome (GOLD analysis project Ga0114997, IMG submission 87045) | Marine microbial communities from western Arctic Ocean - ArcticOcean_MG_CB4_136 | ecosystem: Environmental > Aquatic > Marine > Oceanic | place: Arctic Ocean: Canada Basin | collected...
AACTGAAAAAATTGAATTATTATCCAAGTTTTTTAAAAGTGATTCACCGATTAAAAAAGTTTTAATATTTGTATTTTTAGATATTTCTAAAAGTTCTTCTTTTGTTTTAATTCCACTCTCAGAAATTAAAGGTCCAGCATGATTAATTAGAACATCATGGATATCATAAGTTGTATTTATATCTGTCTTGAGAGTTTTAAGATTTCTATTATTAATTCCTATTAAAGCCTCTTTAAAGTTAAGAGCTTTTTTGGCTTCATCTACAGTATGCACCTCAACAATTACAGACATGTTAAGTTTCAGTGCCTCTTCATACAATTCATTCGCAAGCTCATCAGAGACTCCAGCTATTATTATTAATATAGCATCAGCCCCATAACTTTTTGCAAGGTGAACTTGAAATTTATCTACAAAAAAATCCTTACAAAGAACAGGAAGTTTTATTTTTTCTTTTACTTTACTGACATGAATCAAATTACCTAAAAAAAAATCTTCTTCTGTAAGTATAGATAAACAGGTTGCTTTATTATCATTGTAAATTTTAGCTATATTTAAAGGATCATAATTTTTTACTATTATACCAGCAGAAGGACTAGCTTTTTTAATTTCAGCAATTAAAGAAATTTTATTATTATTAATATTATTTTGTATCTTATCTTTAAAGTTAATAAATGATTTATTTTCATTTATCATTTCATTTAAAGATTTTAAAGAAATTGATTTTTTTAAGATATTAATACGTTCAATCTTTTTTTTAATTATTTTTTTTAATACGTTTTCAGACATTCTGTATATTTTTCAAATTTGCAAACGTTTTACCAGATAATATGTGTGACCTTGCTGAATCATATGCATCTTTAAATTCTAAATTTTTTTCTGTGACCATAAGTCCTGCTGCAGCATTTAAACAAACTGCTTTAGAAAAATCATTATCTTCGCCCTTAAATATGTCTATAATTTTGCTTGCATTAAATTTAGCATCATCACCTAACAAATCATGAAATTTATTTGCACCAATATTTAATTCTTTAGGATCTATTATTATTTCTGAAATTTCACCATTTTTTAATTGAACAACATTTGTTTTTGCATAAGGTGATATTTCATCTAAACCATCTTCACTATTAACAATCCAAGCATATTTAATATTTAAATTCCTTAGAGCATTTGCAAAAATTTTTAATAAACTCTTATCAAAAACACCAACAACCTGTCTATCAACCAGGGCAGGGCTACTTAGAGGCCCAATCATATTGAATATTGTTCTTTTACCTATCTTCTTTCTAGTTGGTCCAACAAACCTCATTGCACTGTGATAATTTGGTGCAAACATAAAACCAAAATTATTTTTATTAATTTGTTCTTCAATATCTTTTGGTTCTAAATCAATTTTTATATTTAAAGCTTCTAAAACATCGCCTGATCCACATTTAGATGAAACTGCTTTATTGCCGTGTTTTGCTACTTTAATGCCCATGCTAGATAACAATAATGCTGAAGCAGTAGAGATATTTAGTGTATTCATACCATCCCCACCTGTTCCACATGTATCAACACAGTCTTTAACATTAACCCTTTTAGACTTATCTCTTAATACATAAACACCTCCGGCAATTTCATCAGAAACTTCACCTTTTGCTGATAGTAGAGTTAAAAAATCAAATATTTCACCATCTGAAGCTTCACCATTCATTAGTATTTCAAATGCTGCTTTACTTTCATCAAAAGATAAATTCTCTTTATTTCTAAGCTTCTCTAAATATTTTTCCATTAATTTTTATAATTTATAAAACTTTTTAATATTTTTATGCCAATAGTAGTTTTTATACTTTCGGGATGAAATTGGACACCATGAATATTATATTTTTTATGTTTTACGCCCATAATAATTCCATCTTTAGTTTCAGCGGTAATTTCAAGTTCACTGGAAAGTGTTTTTTTATCAATAATTAGGCTGTGGTATCTTGTTGCTTCAAATCTAGAAGGAAGATTTTTTAATATCCCTATTTTTTTTGATTTTATTATACTTGTTTTGCCATGCATCAATTTTTTTGCTTGAATTATTTTTGAACCAAAAACTTGACCAATAATTTGATGCCCCAAACAAACACCTAAAATTGGAATTTTTTTATATAAAGATTTGACTATCTTTAGACAGTTTCCTGATTGATTTGGGTTGCCTGGACCTGGAGAAATAACAATTTTGCTGTATTTATTTTCAATTATTTCTTTATCAGTAATTTTATCATTTCTTACTACATCAACTTTTAATTTTAATGATGAAAGGTAGTGATAAAGATTAAAAGTAAAACTATCATAGTTATCTATTAATATAATTTTCATTAATTCAATGCGTTTAATAATGCCTTAGCTTTATTAACAGTTTCTTCATATTCTTTAATAGGCTTACTATCCGCTACTATGCCAGCACCTGCTTGGACATAAAATTTATTGTTTTTAACAACGGCAGTTCTTAAAGCTATGCAAGTATCAAATTCACCATTAGCTGAAAAATACCCTATGCCACCAGCATAAACTTTTCTTCTTGTAGCTTCAAGCTCATCAATGATTTCCATGGCTCTGATTTTAGGAGCACCAGATACAGTTCCAGCAGGAAAACCTGCAAGAAATGATCTAAATTTAGAATATTTTTTATTATAAACTCCTACAACATTAGATACTATATGCATTACATGGGAATATTTTTCAATAATAAAACTTTCAGTTACTTTAACTGTATTGATTTTAGAAACTTTACCCGCATCATTTCTACCCAAGTCCAATAGCATTAAGTGTTCAGATAATTCTTTTTGATCTTTTAATAAATCTTTTGAGTAAAAATTATCCTCTTGAAGATTTTTCCCCCTAGGTCTCGTTCCAGCTATTGGTCTTACTGTTATTTTATTATCTCTTAATCTAACTAAAATTTCTGGACTCGCGCCAATTATTTGAAAATCTTCAAAATTGAAGAAATACATAAATGGAGAAGGATTTGTTAGTCTTAATTTTTTATAAATATCTAGTGGTTTTTTTGATAATTTTGCCTCAAAACGTTGACTTAAAACTACCTGAAAAATATCACCAATCTTAATATAGTTTTTGGCCTTATTGACCATATTTAAAAATCTATTTTTAGTGATATTAGATTTAACTTTAATACTTTTTTTTTTATAAACATCGGGCTTAACAGAACTATGTGATGCTTGTATTAGCAAATTATTGATTTCTTTTTCAATTCTTAAGTATTTTTTTTTATAGTTTGTAATTTTTTCATCTTTAAAAATATTTATTATATAAAAAATTTTTTTCCTTAAATTGTCATGAATAATTAAAGTTCTAGGTTTTAAAAGTCTGACGTCAGGAAGTTTAAGGTCATCCTTACATGTATTTGAAATTTTTTCGGCATATCTAATTGAATCATAAGAAAAATATCCTGAAATTAAAGAGCAAATAGGTGGAAGATTTTTTGGAGTTTTGAATTTGAATTCTTCAATAATTTTTTCAATTATTTTATCAGGTCTCCCTTTAATTTTTTTTTTAATTTTGTTCTTAATTAAATAAGAGTTCTTATTATTAAATTCCCATATTTTGTCTGGATTCTTGCCAAAAATAGTGTACCTGCCTTTTATTTTACCTTTTTCAACAGATTCAAAAATAAAACTATTTTTTTCTTTAAGGAAATTATCAATTAAATTTATTATTTCACTATCATCTTTTATTTTTTTGGTTCTATATATTATTTGATTTTTTTTTCTTTTATGATGAAACTTAAAATCTTTGAAGTTTCGATTTAGCATCATTTAAAATAATTTTTTACAATATCAAGTGTTTTTTGATTAATAACAACTTTGTATTTATCGTTTAAAAAATAATCATATGATTTTAACATAATATTTCTATTTTTTGAATCAGTGTCTAAAGCAATTTTTTTAAATTTATCAGAATTTCTTGTAATATCTATTTCTTCATATTTAACGATTTTTGCAATGAATACGTTATCTTCATTATCTGCTATTAAAGTAAATGCATTAACTGGTAAAGAATATAAAATTTCAATAGAACTTTTGTGAAATCTTTTGTTATCCAAAATTGAATCTATTTTTATCTTTTTAATAGTATCTTTACCAAAATTATTGAATGAAATTTGATTAAATTTTTTTTCATTTATCTTTTTAAGTATGTCTTTATTAAATTCAAATTTTTCCTTCTGAAATAAAAGATTTTTAATTTGTTTTTTAAACTTAACATCATTTAAGTTAGGTAATTTACTTTTTACATTATCTATTTGATAAAAAATAAAAGAACCATTATTTTCAAAAATTTCTGTTTTATTATTTCTAGAATTATAAATTTTATTTTCAATGGTTTCATTATTTTCAAGATTTATATAGTTTTTTTTAATGACAGGTTTAATGTTAAGCTCCTTAATAATTGTTTTAAAATTAATATTCTTAAATATTTGATCTTCAATTTCGTCGATTTTGTCAAAAAAAGCTTGATTAAATTCATTTAAGCCTAATAAATTTTTAGGTGTTATATTTACATATGAAAAATCTATATAATCTTGCTCAAGTTCATTTGCATTTTCATTAATAAAACTTTGGATTTCTTTATTGGTAAATTCTTCATTTTTTTTATAGAATTCATTTAAACTTATATAATCTATGTCTAGTTTTTTATTTCTTTCTCTGTAGTATTTTTTAACTAAAAATATAGGTGACTTTGTTCCCCCACTTAAGTAAGTAAATAGTTGTTTTTGCAATATTCTATTATTTAATTTGATTTCATACATTGGTGCAGTTAGGTTGTTTAAAAGTAAGAATTTTTCATAAATAGTTCTTTGAAATTTACCATCTTCATCTTGAAAATTTTTATTTCTTTTAATTTTTTCAATTAATATTTCTTCACTCACCTTTAAATTTAAATCTTTAACTTCAAGATCAAGTATAGTGGTGGATACCAAAGTAGATAAAAGTTCTTCGATAATATTTTTATCAATATTTTCTTTAATAACAGATTGACTTAACCCGGACTTATTTAGATAACTCATAAACTCTTGTGTAGAGATATTTGTATTATTAATTTTTGCAATATTATTTTGATTTCTTGGATTAAAACCATTGCCAAAGCCACCGAATCCAAAAGCTATAATAATAACTAGAATTAGTAATAATCCAGCAATTTTTTTTTTGGTGAGATTTCTAAATGTACTTATCATTGTATTATTATATATTGATCTGTAAAATACAAATCTATAGATTATATTTTTCATTATGACAAATAAATATATGTACTTTATTGCGAATTGGAAAATGTATGGGAGTTTATCTTCACTCAATACATTAAATAATGTTATTAAATTTTCAAAATCAAAAGAAATCAACAAAGGTAGATTGATTTATTGTCCTCCATATACTTTAATTAGTTCTTTTTTAAGCAAGTTTAAAAATTGCCAAATAGATATTGGTGGTCAAAATTGTCATGAGAGTGAAAGTTATGGCCCATATACAGGGTTTGTTAATTCACGAATGTTAAAAAATATTGGTGCTAATTATGTAATCATTGGACATTCGGAGAATAGAGAAAAAGGTGAAGATAATAAATTAATCAATCATAAAATTAAAAGTGCCCTAAAAGCAAAATTAAAAATCATTTTTTGTATTGGTGAAACTTTAGCTGAAAAAAGAAAAAATAAAACTCAATTAATTTTGTCTAAACAAATTAAAGTTGGTTTAGATAGAATTAAAAATAAATCAAATATCATGATAGCATATGAACCTATTTGGGCCATAGGGAGTGGTATCATACCCAAATCAAAAGATCTTATTAAAATAATTAAGTTTATTAAAAATAAATTTAAAGGCAAACCACCAAAAGTTTTATATGGTGGATCTGTTAATCCTCAAAATATTAAAAATTTAAAAGAAATTAATAACATTGATGGTTTTTTGATTGGTGGAGCATCACAAAATTCTAAAAAATTTATTGATATAGTGAAAAAAACATATAGTTAATCTCCATGGAAAATATTTTATTAGTATTGAATTTAGTGCTTGCAGTAATTTTAGTACTTTTGATACTTCTTCAAAAATCAGAAGGTGGTGCACTAGGAATTGGTGTTTCTCAAGATAACTTTATGTTTTCAAGAACAGCTGGCAATTTTATGACAAAAGCTACAGCTGTAGTTGCCACTCTATTTATAATCTGTAGCCTTGCATTGACTATAATTTCTAGAGGTGAGTTAGTTCCAACATCATCTGTATTAGATAAAATTGAAGAAAAATCAGATGATACACCTGAAATTCCAGAAAATAATAATTAATACTTTTCAATTTCTGAATTTATAGCTATAAGGTAACTCCATGGCGCGATATATTTTTGTCACCGGCGGCGTGGTTTCATCCTTGGGTAAAGGTCTATCTTCTGCATCGTTGGCTTATTTACTTCAGTCAAGAGGTTTTAAAGTTAGACTTAGAAAATTAGATCCCTATTTAAATGTTGACCCTGGAACAATGAGTCCTTTTCAACATGGTGAAGTTTTTGTAACAGATGATGGCGCAGAGACAGATTTAGATTTAGGACATTATGAAAGATTTTCTGGGATATCTGCAAAAAAATCTGACAACATTACAACAGGAAAAATTTATAGCGATGTTTTAAAAAAAGAACGTAGAGGAGAATATTTGGGGAAAACCGTTCAGGTTATTCCGCATATTACCAATCGTATTAAAGAATTTATTAAAAATGATGTTGTCAAAGAAGATTTTGTTATTTGTGAAATTGGTGGAACAGTTGGTGATATAGAAAGCCTTCCATTTGTTGAAGCTATTAGACAGTTTGCAAATGATGTCGGTAAAAAAAATACTTTATTTATACACCTTACATTAGTTCCTTACATGAAAGCTTCTGATGAAATCAAAACAAAACCTACACAACATTCAGTAAAAGAATTAAGAAGCATTGGTATACAACCAGACATAATTATCTGTAGATCTGAAAGACCAATTCCATTAGATCAAAGAAAAAAAATATCTTTATTCTGTAATGTAAATATAAAAAATGTAATTGAAACAGTTGATGTTAAAACTATTTATGAAGCACCAATTAGTTTTAATAAAGAAAATTTAGATAAACAGGTTCTTGATTATTTTAAAATTAAAACAAGGAAAAAAGTCAATTTAACACCCTGGAAAAGAATTACAAAAATTGTTTTAAATAGAAAAGAATCTGTAAAAATTGCCATTATAGGTAAATATGTTGATTTAAAAGATGCTTATAAATCTTTAGATGAAGCATTAACCCATGGCGGTATTTATAATAATTTAAAAGTTGATTTAGTTAGAATCGACTCTGAAAAATTAAAGATTTCTGAAATCAAAAATAAACTTAAGGGAGTATCTGGAATTTTAATACCAGGTGGTTTTGGCAAAAGAGGTACAGATGGGAAAATTGAGTCAATAAAATATGCAAGAAAAAATAAAATACCTTTTTTAGGAATTTGTTTTGGTATGCAAATGGCAATTATTGAATTTGCAAGAAATAAACTTAATATAAAAAAAGCTACCTCCAGCGAATTTGGCCCTGGTGGCATACCTGTTGTTGGATTAATTGATGAATGGGATAAAGAAGGAAAAAAAATTAAAGGAACTGATAAGGTTTTAGGAGGAACAATGAGGCTTGGTCTTTATGAGGCTGAATTAAATAACAATTCATTAATTAAAGAAATATATAAATCCAAAATCATCAAAGAAAGACACAGACATAGATATGAGGTTAATATTGCTTATAAAGATAAATTTGAAAAAAATGGTATGATTTTTTCTGGATTATCGCCTGATAATATGTTGCCTGAGATAATTGAGCTAAAAAATCATCCATGGTTTGTAGGTGTACAATTTCATCCAGAATTTAAGTCTAGACCTTTATCACCACATCCCTTATTCTCATCATTTATCAAAGCAGCCAAAAATCATAAATGAAAAATATTAAAGTAAATTGTGGAAATATAGAAATCTCAAATAAAAATAAAATTTGTATTATTGCAGGTCCTTGCCAACTGGAAACTGAACAACATGCTATGGATATGGCTGGCAAGATTAAAGAAATAACATTAAAATTTAATATGGGTTTTATTTATAAAACCTCATTTGATAAAGCCAACAGAACAAGTCTTAAAGGTAAAAGGGGAGCTGGTCTTGAGCAGTCTCTGCCGATTTTTGACAAAATAAAAAAAGAATTAAGCATCCCAATTTTAACTGACATTCATAATGCAGAACAGTGTAATTTAGTGGCCAACCATGTTGATATACTTCAAATTCCAGCTTTCCTATGTAGGCAAACTGACCTGTTAATTGCAGCTGCAAAAACAAATAAAATCATCAATGTAAAAAAAGGACAATTTCTTGCTCCATGGGATATGGCAAATGTAACAAAAAAAATTTCTGAATCTGGAAATAATAATATTTTAGTTACCGAGAGAGGAGCAAGTTTTGGTTATAATACTTTAGTTTCTGACATGAGGTCTTTACCTATTATGGCAAAAAATGGTTATCCAGTAATATTTGATGCAACACATTCCGTACAACAACCTGGGGGCCTTGGAGAAAAAAGTGGAGGACAAAGAGAATTTGTAGAATATTTAGCAAGAGCAGCCGTCGCTGTTGGTGTAGCTGGTGTATTTATTGAAACACATCAAGACCCAGACAATGCACCTTCTGATGGACCAAATATGGTTCCACTAAATGATTTAGAAAAATTATTATCACAACTTTTTGAAATTGATAATTTAATTAAAAAATAAATGAACAAGATAATAAAGATAAGAGCTCGTCAAGTATTTGACAGCAGGGGAAATCCTACAGTAGAAGCTGAAGTTTATTCTAAAAATTTAAGTGCATCTGCCATATGTCCATCTGGAGCATCTATAGGTGCATATGAAGCTCATGAAAAAAGAGATAAAACTAATAAAAAATATTTAGGTAAAAGTGTACTCGGTGCAGTTATAATAATTAATACAAAAATTTTTAAAAACCTTAAAGGTCAAAATATTCATGACCAAGAACGTATCGATAGTATTTTGATAAACCTTGATGGAACTAGAGAAAAAAGTAATTTAGGAGCAAATGCAATTTTAGCTGTATCAATAGCAGTAAAGAAACTTTCTGCAAAGATTAAGGGATTATCCTTGTATAAAACTTTTCTAATTAAAAAAAATTTTTATTTACCTTATCCATTGATGAATATTATTAATGGTGGAGCACATGCTAATAATGGGTTAAGAATTCAAGAGTTCATGATTAGACCAGATAAAGCTAAAACATTTTCTGAAGCAATAAGAATTTGTTTTGTTGTAATAAGTAATTTAAGAGAATTAATTAAGAAAAAAAAATTATCAACATCTGTTGGTGATGAAGGTGGCTTTGCACCGATGATTGATAATAATGAAGAGGCCCTAGATTTGATTGTAAAAGCAATTAAAAAATCAGGTTTTAAAAATGGAAAAGAAATATCTATTTGTTTAGATGTTGCTGCCAATGAATTATATAAAAAAAAAAAATATTCAATCCATTCAAAAAACTTTATTTCAGCTGAAAAATCTATTGAAAAATATAAAAAAATTATAGATAAGTACAAAATCAAATCCATTGAAGATCCATTTGCTGAAAATGATTGGACTTCATGGAGTAAATTGATGAGATCTATAAAAAATGTTCAAATAGTTGGAGACGATCTTTACGTTACAAATTTAGAGAGGCTTAAAAAAGGTTTTTTAAATAGTTCTTCAAACTCAATTTTGATTAAACTTAATCAAATAGGAACGGTTTCTGAAACACTTGAAGTCATTAAATTTGCACAGGCTATTGGATATAAAACAATCATTTCTCATAGATCTGGAGATAGTGAAGATACTTTTATTGCAGATCTTGCCGTTGGTACTAATTCTAATCAAATCAAAACTGGTTCTTTAGCTAGATCTGAAAGAGTTTGTAAGTATAACCAGTTAATACGGATCGAAGAAGATCTTGGAAAAAGTGCTAGAATGAATAAAATTAGTTAATGTTCAGTATAATTAAGAAAAATTATTTTTTATTAATCTCAACATTTCTAATACTTTATTTCTTTTTTAACTTATTAGATGGTGAAAGAGGTCTCTTTTCATATTTTAAAAAAAAAGAAATTTTAATCAATTTGCAAAATGAAAAGGTTAATCTTATTGATAAGATTGAAGATCTTGATTATAAAAATTCATTATTAGATGAAAGATCAAATATTGAAAGTAAACCTGAGGCCTTAGACTACATAGAACAACTGATAAGAGAAAAATTTTTATTTGGAAAAGAAGGTGAGACACTTTATATAATAAAAAATAATGACAATTAAAATAAGACATCCTGAAAAAATTAACAAACCAGTTAATCCGATTAAAAAGAAACCAGAGTGGATAAGATCAAAATTAACAAATAGTAAAGAATTTTTTTTAACCAAAACTATTATTAATCAAAACAATTTAGTTACTGTTTGCCAAGAAGCTAATTGTCCAAACATTACTGAGTGTTGGAGTAAGCGACATGCAACATTTATGATAATGGGAGATACTTGTACAAGAGCCTGTGCATTTTGTGATGTTAAAACAGGAAAGCCAAATCCACTTGACCCATTAGAACCAATAAAAATTTCCTTAGCCGTAAGTAAACTAAACCTAAAACATGTTGTTATTACCTCAGTAGACAGAGATGATCTTAAGGATGGTGGTTCAAAACATTTTTATGAAGTTATTAGTCAAACAAAAAAACAAAATCCCAACACATCTATAGAAGTTTTGACTCCTGATTTTCTTAGAAAAGGTGATGCTTATAAAAAAGTGCTAGAAGCTAATCCAGATGTTTTTAATCATAACATTGAAACCGTACCTAGACTTTATCTAAAAGTAAGGCCTGGTTCTAGATATTTTTCATCATTAGAACTTTTAAAGAATGCGAAACTTGTTAATAAAAATGTTTTCACTAAATCAGGTTTAATGGTTGGGTTAGGTGAGAACAAAGAAGAGATAATTCAAGTAATGGATGACTTAAAAGCAGCAAATGTAGATTTTTTAACTATTGGGCAATATTTACAACCTTCCACAAGACACCACCCTTTAGACCGTTATTATCATCCAGATGAATTTAAAGAATTAGAAACTATTGCAAAATCAAAAGGTTTTCTATTAGTTTCATCAACTCCTTTAACCAGATCTTCATACCATGCAGATAAAGATTTTGCTCAACTGCAATTGAATAGATTAAAGAATTAATGCCGAAAGCTTCAGTTAAGCGTTTAATTGAATGTAATAAAAATCAACTTATTGATTTAGTTTTAGATATAGAAAAATATCCTACATTCGTACCTTATTGCATTGATGCAAAAGTTTATGAAATTAATGATTCAGATGATTTTATTAATATCGTTGCAGACTTAACAATAGGAAAGGGTCCCTTTAAAGACACTTATAAAAGTGACGTAAAATTTAACAAAAAAAACAGTATTATTTATGTGACAAATATAGATGGACCTCTTAAACATCTACATAATAAATGGACTTTCAAAGACCACAATGAAGGAACAGAAATCTACTTTGATGTAGATTTTGAAATTAAAAATAAATTTTTAAATATTTTAATGAGCACTTCTTTTCAATACGGCTTGGATAAAATTGCAGATGCCTTCCAGGAAAGGGCAAATCAATTATTTAAGTTTCAATAAAGTCCTTAATACTTTGTTGGTAGTTGCTTTTTGAATTGATATTCGGTTTTTATTATTAAATAAATTCCTCTGTAAAACAATTTTATTCCCATTTTTTATACCAATATAGACCAGTCCAATTGGCTTTAATTTAGTTCCACCCTTAGGTCCCGCAATACCAGTGATTGAGACAGATATTTTTGTTTTACTAATTTTGCTTAGATTTTTAACCATTGATAAACAGCATTCCTTGCTTACAGCTCCATATGTATTAATAATTTTTTTTGGAACTTTAAGAATATTTATTTTTGATTTATTCGAATATGTAATTATACCTAGATTGAATATTTTAGAAGAACCACTTATAGAAGTTATTGCACTAGATAACATTCCACCAGTACATGATTCAGCAAAAGAAATTTTAATTTTTTTTTTTATCAATTTTTTAACAAGTTTGTCAGCTAAATTTTTCATTACAAAATATAACTTTTAATAATCATAAAACACACAAGAGTTAAGACAACATAAAAACCAGCACAAATATCATCCATGATTACACCAAAGCTGTTCTTAAAGTTCTTATCAAAAAAGCTTACTGGAAATGGCTTCATTATATCAAAATATCTAAAAAGAATAAAAAATATACAGTAATAAACAATTGCTTCTCCTCCATCTTTTTTTGTACCATGAAATATTTCATAAAGGAAGATTGGTATTGATTGTCCTAAAAATTCATCTATGACAATTTCATCAGGATCTTTATTTGTACTATTTTTTATATGACTTGAAATAGCATAAAATGAGTAAATAAATATTATAATTAAAAAAATTAAAAATAAATTTATTGAAAGATTTAAAATGTGAAATAAATAATAAAGAATTATAGTTGTTGCCAAAGATCCAAAAGTTCCAGGCATAAATTTAATTTTTCCTATTCCAAGCATGGTTACAAACAGCGAGTTAAATATTTTAATCATTTTTATTTACAGACACAATTACTTCGCAGGCTATGGCTTTTTCTTTGCCTATTACACCTAGTTTTTCTGTTGTTTTACCCTTTATGTTTATTTGTGAAGTTGAAATTTCACATAATTTTCCAATACAATTTATTATTTTTTTTTTATATTTCTTTATTTTAGGTTTTTCAGCAATTATGTTTATATCAAGGTTGTTAATTAGATATCCCTTATCTTTAATTTGTTGAATTATTTGTTTTAACAAAATTGTCGATCGAATATTTTTAAATTTTTGATTTTTGTCAGAAAATTTTTCACCTATATCACCCATGTTGCAAGCTCCCAATATTGCATCAGTTACAGCATGCAAAACAGGATCTCCATCAGAATGACCCAATGTTCCAAGTTTTGATGGTATGTTTATTCCACCAATGAATAATTTCTTATTTGGAACTAGTCTATGAACATCAAATCCTATGCCAAATTTAGTTAAATTATTTATTTTAATATCTGAATTAGTTGTAATTTTAATATTATTAAGTTCACCTTTAATAATTTTTATTTTTTTTTTAGCATTTATAAATAAACTTGCATCATCAGTAATATCAACAGATTTATTATTTTGTAGAGTAAATAATTCTTTATATCTGAATGCTTGAGGAGTTTGAATTAAATAAATATTTTCTCTTTTTAGGTTTTTAAAACTGTTAAAAGATTTTTCCTTAATCGAGTCTGTGGATCTAATTCCTGGTACAACACAATGATTTAATTTAAGTTCTTTGTTTAAATTATCTAAAAGCTTTAATGAAAAATTAGGTCTAGCCGCATCATGAATCATAACATTTCTGATATCATAATTTCTAACACTTTTTAAAGCTTTATAGGCTGACTGAGCTCTAGTTTTTCCACCTTCAATAATTTTAATATCCTTGATTTTAAGTTTTTTGATTAAGTTTTTATGTTTTTTATTGATAACCAAGACAATTTTGCTAAATTTTTTATATTTCTTTGCCTTATCAATTGAATGAAGCAATAAAGGTTTATTTTTATATAAATGGTATGGTTTTGGTATTATAGAATTAAATCTTTTACTTTCACCAGCTGCTAGTATTATAAAACAATTATTCATGATTAAAAATTATAGTAGTTTACTTATCTCATAATGTTAGATTTTATCAAAAAAAATATTTTAATTGTATTTTTATTTTTTATCACATTATCTTTGTGTTTTTTAACCTTTCTAACGTTTATAGATAAAAGTTTTATTAAATTAAGCGACACAAATCTTCAAATTTTCTTAATTATTAATATATTTTTATTATTATTGCTTTTTTTTATGATTTTTTTGGAAGTCAGGAACTCTTTAAAAATTGATATTGATTTAGGTGGTTCGAGAGCAAATAGAAAGTATATAACATTTTTTGCATTATTTACTCTCATACCATCAATTTTAATTTCCTTATTTTCACTATTTTTATTATCTTTTGCTCTTGATAAATATTTAGACAAAAAAATCACAACATCTGTCAATAACTCATATGAAATCGCAGTTAGTTATGTTGAGGAGGTTAAAAAGAAAACTCAATCAGAAATAATTTTAATTGCATACGATCTTAATAAAAGTGCTAATTTTTTAAAAATGAATATTAATCAATTTAAAAGTTTTTTAAAAACACAAAAATTAATTAGACGTATAGATGAAGTTCATATTATAGATGGTGAGGGAAATCTTTATTTAACAACTCTAGAGGATATTAGATCATATCAGCCACCTCTAGTAGAAGCCCTTGAAATGGTTTCTAATGATAAGAGACCACTTAAAATAATTAATGCTTATGAAAATCAATCAGCATCAATTATCAAACTTGAAAATTTTGATGGAAAATATTTATATATAGTTAAGTATTTAGATAAAAAAATTTCAAAATATTTAACAGAGTCACAAGAAGCTGTTAATTTTTATTATACAGTCATCAATAAGCAAACAGGAATAAAAATATCTTTTGTCCTAATTTATTTAGTAATTGTCTCATTGTTATTATTTTTGTCAATTTCGATAGCGATAAGATTTTCATCACGATTTTTTAGATCAATAAATAATCTAATTGTAGCATCTTCAAGTATAGGGAAAGGAAACCTTGATATTAAGGTTCCTGAAGTAAAGACTGATAAAGATATGGAAATTTTAAATAGGAATTTTAATTTGATGATAAACCAATTAAAGACACAACAAGAAAAACTATTAATAAACGAAAGACACGAAGCATGGGAAAATTTAGCAAGAAAACTAGCTCATGAAATTAAAAACCCACTTACACCCATACAATTAACAATTGACAGATTAAGGGACAAGTATTCTGAATTAATAACTGAAAATAAAAAAGAAAATTTTAATGAATATTTGGGAATAATAATCAAACAGATTAAACAAATCGAAAATTTAGTAAATGAATTTTCAGATTTTGCAAGAATGCCGAAACCTATTTTAAAAGATAATAACCTTGTTCTGATAATTGCAGATAATGTTAAATTATTAAAAGAATTAGATTTAAAAATAGAAATAAATTTTATTTACAAAAGTGAAATAATTAATCTTAATTGTGATAATGAACAATTAAGTAGAGTTTTTTTTAATCTAATTAAGAATTCAATAGAAAGTATTCAAGTTAAACGTAAAGATATGCCTAATTTTAATGGTAAAATTGATATAGAAATTATTGATAATAGTGATTATATAGAATTTATTGTTATAGATAATGGTTTGGGCTTTGAGATTTTTGCCAATAATATAAAAGACATTTTGAACCCATATTTTACAAAAAAAAAAAAAGGAACAGGATTAGGTTTGGCAATTGTTAATAAGATAATAAATGACCACAATGCTTCTATTAATTTTATATCCATCCAAGCTGGAGCAAAAATAATTATTAAATTTTTAAAAAGATGACAACTGAAATACTAATTATAGACGATAATCCCGATATCAGAAATATTTTAAATGATTTAATTTTAGATGCTGGATATAAGACTCGATTAGCAGCAAATTATAACCAGGCCTTAAAAGAAATTGATAAAAAATTACCTGACGTAGCTATTATCGATGTAAAGTTAGATAAAGGTGACAATGATGGGTTAGAATTATTATCACATATAAAGCAAAAAAATAAAGATATTCCTGTAATAATAATTTCAGGACATGCTAATATTGAGATGGCTATAAAATCTCTGAAATCCGGTGCATTTGAATTTATTGAAAAACCATTTGATCAAGAAAGACTAATAAATTTTATTAATAGAGCAGCAGAAAATTTTAATTTAAAAAATCGAAATAAAGAATTTGAAGATAAACTTTTTTATTCGTATGAAATAATAGGTAATAGTCAGAATATAGTAACTATTAAAAATCAAATAGATAAAATTTCTGTTTCTGAAAGTAGGGTGTTGATTAATGGACCAACTGGCTCAGGTAAAGAATTAATCGCAAGAAAAATTCATAAAAAATCTAAAAGAGAAAAGAAACCATTCATTATTTTGAATGGAGCTTTACTGGATATTAAGAAATACGAATTAGAATTATTTGGTGAGGAAAAGAATAATGGATCTATATCTTATGGATCCCTTGAAAAAGCTACTGGTGGGACTTTGCTAATAGATGAAATTTCAGAAATTCCATTAGAAACACAATCGAAAATATTAAGAGTTTTGATAGATCAAAAATTTAAAAGAATTAATGGTGATCACGACATTAAGGTTGATGTAAGAATAATATGCTCCACTAATAAGGATATTAAAAAAGAAATTGAGCTGGGAAATTTTAGAGAAGATCTTTACCACAGACTAAATGTATTTGAAATCAATGTTGAGCCACTAAGCAAAAGAACCTCTGATATACCAGTTTTAATTGAATACTTTTCTGAAAAAATCTCTCAAAATTATAATATAAAAAAATTAGGAATTAATTCTGATAACAGTTATTTGATTAATCATAATTGGCCTGGCAATGTTAGAGAATTAAGAAATTTGATAGAAAGAATTGCAATTTTATCTCCTGATTCTAGTGAAAAAATTTCGAACATAATTAAAGAATCTTTAAAACCACCCGATAACAGTAACTCACATAGTGAAAACTCTTTATTTGTACCATTAAAAGAAGCTAGAGAAATTTTTGAAAAGGAGTATTTAACTACTCAACTTAAAAAATTTAATGGCAATATTGCAAAAACTGCAGAATTTGTTGGAATGGAAAGATCTGCACTACATAGAAAGCTTAAAGTCCTAGGTATAAAGGAACTAAACTAAAATGAATATTATTATTTGCGGTGCTGGCAGAGTCGGATTTACAATTGCTAAACTTCTTAGTGAGCAAAGCCATTCTATTACTGTAATAGATCAATCAAGTGAAGATATCCAAAAAATTGATGATTCTTTAGATGTAAAAGCAATTGTTGGTAAAGCTACATATCCATCTATATTGGAAAAAGCAAACGCTGCTGAAGCAGATATGATTATAGCAGTAACACGTAATGATGAAATTAATATGCTAATTTGTCAAATTGCGTTTTCAATTTTTAAAGTTCCAAAAAAAATTGCTAGAATAAGATCTCAGGATTATTTGAATCCAAAATTTACAACAGTATACAATAAAGAAAACTTACCTATAGATGTTATTATTTCTCCAGAAATAGAAATAGCTAAATCTTTACAAAGAAAGCTTGAAGCACCAGGTGCATTAGATAATGTTTCATTTGCTAACAAAAAAATTAGATTGCTAGAGATTTTAATAAATAAAACCTGTCCTTTGATTAATATAAAATTAAATGAATTAACTAAAAAATTTCCAAAGCTTGACGCAAATATAATTGGCGTTATAAGAAATGATAAGTTTGTAATACTAAAAAAAAATGATGTAATGCTTGAAGATGATAAGGCTTACTTAATAATAAACGCATCACAAATGCCCGATACATTAATCGCTTTTGGCCATAATGAAAAAATTTCAAACAAGATTCTAATTATAGGTGGTGGCAATATTGGCTTTAATTTAGCTAAAAATCTTGAGGAATCATTTGAATCCACAAGAGTAAAGATTATTGAAAAAAATAAAGAGAGAGCAGAATTTATTGCTAATGAACTCAATAATACAATCATAATAAATGGGAATGGATTAGACGAAGATGTTTTATTGGAAGCAAATTTAGATGAAGCAGAAACAGTCTTGGCCTTAACAAATGATGACGAGGATAATCTTATGGTTAGTGTTTTAGTTGAGAAATTCACTAAAGATAAAGATAATTTAAATGACAAAAGAACAATGGCTTTAATAAATAAACCCAATTATGCATTGCTACAATCTTCATTAAAAATTGATGACTTAATAGACCCAAGAATGAATACCGTATCAAGCATTTTAAAGCATGTTCATAAAGGAACTATTGAAACTGCTTACAGTATTTTAGATGGAGAATATGAGATAATTGAAGCAGAGATAATTGAAACGTCAGAACTAATTAATAAAGAATTAAAAAATACAAATTTACCAGATGAAATTAGAATTGGTGCGATCCTTAGAGATAAAGATGTAATTATACCAAGATCAAATTTTATCTTTAAGAAAGAAGATATTGTTGTTTTTTTAGCGAAAAAAGATTTTTTACAAGTTGTAGAAAATATGTTTCGTATAAGTTCAATTTAATTTTAATGAATTATTTTAAACTCATTTATTTGAGCACATTCTGTATAATTATTTCAATTCTTTCATTCTTTAATATTATTTATTCTTATTATTTCAATCTCTACTTAAATATAAATAGCTATCTCTATTCTTTATTTGTATCTTTATTTTTTGGAGTTTTGTTTTATTTCACAAATAAAAAAAATTTAAAAATTACAATTTATGAAAAAATTCTAACTATTTTTTTAGGTTATTTTTTATTACCTTTAATAATATCGATACCATTTTATTTTAGTATTTATAATCTAACTTTTGTAGATTCATATTTTGAAGCTATATCTGGTTTTACATCGACTGGTTTTACTATTTTTGAAAATATTAAACACATAGATCAAAGCTTAATTATTTGGAGATCTTCATCACAATGGGTAGGTGGTCTTTATTTTTTATTTTCTATTATTTTATTAATTGATATTTTTGATAATAGTTTTAAAAAATCTTTAACTAATTTTATATCTTTCAATAAAGCAGAAACTTTAAAACAATCATTTAAAATATTTATTTTATATACAATATTAACTATAGCTTTGTTTATAATTTTAAATCTATTTAATTTAAGAACATTTAATTCACTTAATTTAGCAATGACAATTATTTCTTCTGGTGGATTTTTACCATCAAATAGTCTCTCAAGTATATTAACAAATGATACTAAGATAATAGTTTTTTCTTTTTTAATGTTAACATCATTCTTCAGTATTTTTTTAAGCTATAATCTAATTTTTTTAAAAAATCGTAATATTCATTTTTTTAGTGAAGATCTTAATTTATTATTTTATTTTTCAATAGTATTGATAATATTTTTTTTATTTTTCAATTTTGAAAATAACTTTATTCTTATTTTCTTATTTTTGACTAGTAGCGTCTCTAATATAGGCCTTTCATTAGATGGCAGTCCTAAGAACTTATCTTTTATTTTCTTAATTTTAATAATTATTGGTGGTTCCTTTTTTTCTACAAGTTCAGGTATTAGATTTTTGAAACTTTACTCTTTATTCAAATACTCAATTAATGAAATATTGTCTTATAGCAGACCAAAAAATATCTATATCAACAAGGTTTTATTTTCTAATATTTATTTTCAAGAATCTGAGATTTATAAGTACTTTTTATCTGTATTAATTTTTATTATCTCTTTATTTTTTTTAACAGGTCTACTATCACTAAGTGGAATTGATATGGAAAGCTCATTTAAGTTATCAATTTTAACCCTTATGAATACTGTAAATTCCTCAATATATGGCCTTCAAGAATTTAATTTTTATGATTTACAATTTTTTACTAAATTTTATCTTATGTTTTTTATGATTATCGGGAGAGTTGAGTTGTTAACTTTGTTAATAATTAGTAAAAAATTTCTTTTTAAAAATTAAATTCACATTATAAGTAGAATTTAATATATTTATTGCGCTCTTAGCTCAGTTGGATAGAGCATCGGTTTTCTAAACCGAGGGTCGATGGTTCGAATCCATCAGAGCGCACCATATATCCCCTAAAATAGGTTTATTTTTCTTCTTGAAGCTCTAAAAATATCATGTTTTAATTATGTATATTCAAAAGTAATTTTGAATTATTTGTTAACAAATAATAACAACATAAAGGAAGAACAATGTTTAAATACTTGAAACAATTAACTTCTTTGGTTGCTATGGTTGCAGTTTTGTTTGCTTTTACAACTGAAACAATGGCCGCTAAGAAATCTAAAACACTTAAAAACACTCAGAAAAAAGGCTTTGTAAGATGTGGTGTATCTCAAGGTTTACCAG